>Ga0187786_10000151_pt1 | contig 22718 bp, 21 predicted proteins | sample 0815_BV2_10_20_M_FD_132449 | JGI IMG/M metagenome (GOLD analysis project Ga0187786, IMG submission 132449) | Tropical peat soil microbial communities from peatlands in Department of Meta, Colombia - 0815_BV2_10_20_MG | ecosystem: Environmental > Terrestrial > Soil > Wetlands > Peat | place...
AGATCGTTGGAGTCCATGATCCGCTCGGCCACCTGCTGGTGCGCGGCAAATGTGCCCGATTGGCGGAGAAGTTGGTCGACGAGGGTGGTTTTGCCATGGTCGACGTGGGCGATGATGGCGATGTTACGGAGCGGGCGGGACATGGCGAAAGACCGGGTAGGGAGTACGTCGAGAGGGCGCGCATTCTAGCATGGCGAGCATGACCCACATGCTAGAATTTGGCAAAATTTTCAAGGAATTTCACATGCTTGCAGTGATCGGTGGTAGCGGCCTGACGCAATTGGCGAACCTCGACGTGACCCGTCGCGAGATTGTTCGCACGCCATTTGGCGAGCCGTCCGGCGCACTTACCTTCGGCCGCATCGGCTGTCAGGAAGTGGTATTCCTGGCCCGCCATGGCTACGGCCACACAATTCCACCTCACCGCGTCAACTATCGGGCCAACCTTTGGGCCCTGGTTCGCTCGGCGGAGGCCGATGGGATCGTTTCGGTCGCCTCGGTGGGCGGCATTAGGGCCGATCTGGCACCGGGCACGGTGGTCGTGCCGAACCAGATCATCGACTACACCTGGGGCCGCCACGTAACCTTCCATGAGGGCGACGGCCAGCCGGTGGTTCATATCGACTTTACCGAGCCCTACGATCACGGCCTGCGACAGCAACTCCTGGCAGCGGGAGAACGGGCAGGGGAAGCGGTAACCGACGGTGGGGTGTATGGTGCCACGCAGGGACCCCGCCTGGAAACCGCCGCCGAGATCAACCGGTTGGAACGGGATGGCGCCGATCTGGTCGGCATGACGGGCATGCCGGAGGCTTCGCTCGCCAGGGAACTCGACGTTCCCTATGCCGCTGTCTGCCTTGTTGCCAACTGGGCGGCCGGACGCGGCGATAGTGCACGTTCGATCAGCTTCGGGAGCATAGAGGAAGTGCTGCAGGTTTCGCTCGTCCGCGTCCGGCGCATCATCGAGCATCTGTGCGCCGAAGCGGCCTAGTTCCGACCTTGGCCTACACTTGCAGGGCGTCGAGCAGTTCCTGCTCCAGATGTACCAGCGTCACCATCTTGCCGAGTTCCTCACCGCTGATCAGGAAGGTGTCCTCGACTCGTTCGCCCAGCGTGGCGATCTTGGCCGAACGGATGAAGATGCCGTGCTGGCTGAGGATGCGCGCTACCGCATAGAGCAGCCCTGGCCGGTCGGCAGCGGCGATCGACATGACATGCTGGTTGCCACGCTCGTCGGGGCGGATATTCACTTCCGGCGTGATCGGGAAGTGTTTGACCTGGCGGGACAGGCGCACCAGTGGTGGTGCTTCCAGCGGCGGCCGTGTCCTCAGGCGTTCGGCGAGATCGTGTTCGACCAGGGCGATGATGTCGCGATAGGCCAGGTGCTCGCCCGGGTCGAGCAGCACGAAGCTGTCGAGGGCGTAGCCGTGGCGGGTGGTATGCACTTTTGCTTCGGCGATCGAATAGCCGAGGCGGGCGAAGAAACCGCATATGCGCGCGAACAGCTCCGGCTGATCGGCGACGTAAATCATCACCTGAACGCCATCGCCGAATGGATTGATGCGGGCGCGGACGACGGGTTCCAGACTATCCGCACGGTAGTAGAGGGCGTGGGTATGCCAGGCGATTTCGTCGGCGTCGTGACGCAGGAAGTAGCTCGTATCAAGCTGCTGCCAGAACGCCTGTTCGACATCCGGCCGCAGGCCGCGCAGGCGCAGCAGGCGGCGTGCCTCCTCCTGTCGTTCGCTGATGCCGGCCATTTGCAGCGGCGCGTCGCCGCGCAACCACTGGGCCGTGGCGCGGAAGAGATCTTCGAGCAGCTTGCCCTTCCAGGCATTCCAGACTTTCGGGCTGGTGCCGCGAATGTCGGCCACGGTCAGAAGATAGAGGGCGATCAGGCGGCGTTCCGTGCCCACCTGGCGAGCGAAATCGCGGATGACTTCGGGATCGGCCAGGTCCTGTTTTTGCGCCACCTGCGACATGGTTAGGTGCTGACCGACCAGGAACACCACGAGTTCGCCATCCTCGCCGCTGATGCCGTGTTGTCGGCAGAAACGGCGGGCATCGGCCATGCCCAACTGCGAGTGATCGCCGCCGCGTCCCTTGGCAATATCGTGGAACATGGCCGCGACGTACAGCAGCCATGAACTGTCGAAGCCGGTCATCAGCCGGGTGCAGAAGGGATACTCGTGTGCAAACTCCGGCAGCGCCAGCCGCCGCAGGTTGCGCACCACCTGCAGGATGTGCTGATCCACCGTATAGACGTGGAACAGGTCGTGCTGCATCTGGCCGACGATGCGACCGAAGGCGGGCAGGTATTGACCGAGAACATCGTATTGGTTCATCCGCCGCAACTCGTGAGTCAGGCCGCGCTTTTCCTTGAATAGCTGGAGAAACAGGCCAGGAGCCTCGCGGTCGCGGCGCAGTGCGGTGCCGGCGCGATGGCGCGCCTGCCATAGCGCGCGCAGCGTGCGCGCGGTCATGCCGTGCAGCTCCGGACGATGCGCCATCAGCAGGAAACTTTCCAGGATTGCCCTTGGTTCGCGCTCGAACAGGTCGTCCTGACGAATGTCGAGCAGGTCGCGAACCATTTGGAAACGCTCGTCGATGACGATGGGTGTGGGCGCCGGGCCTGGCGCGATGCGGGCGTTGAGGTTCTGCAACACCAGTGTGTTGAGCTGCGTCACCAACTTGGCATTGCGGTAGTAGCGCTGCATCAGCACTTCGGAGGCCCGCTTGGCGGCGGTGCGTACAATGCCAAAGCTTTTCGCCAGGGCTTCCTGATGTTCGAAGGAGAGGCGATCCTCGCGGCGATTGACGATGTGGTGCAGCCGGATGCGCAGGTGGCGCAGGAATGCCTCGGCCCGGGACAGTTGCCGCGCTTCCTCGTCGGTCACCAGGACGGTCTTGGCGAGGTCGCGCCAGTTGTCGCCCAGGTGTGCCGCCTGGGCGATCCAGAGGATGACCTGCAGATCGCGCAGGCCGCCCGGACTTTCCTTGCAATTGGGCTCCAGGCTGTACGGAGTGTCGTTGTAGCGGGTGTAACGCTCGGTCTGCTCCAGTTGCTTGGCCTTGAAAAAGGCCACCGGGTCGAGGTGGGCGTGGAAGCGCCGGTTGAATTCATCGAACAGGCCGCGGTTGCCGCACAGCAGACGTGCTTCGATCAGCGTGGTCTGGACGGTGATGTCGAGTTCGGCTTCGTGGAGGCATTCGCCGATGTTGCGCACACTATGGCCGATGTCTAGGCCGATGTCCCAGAACAGGCCGATCAGGGGTTCGAGACGCGAGTGGTGAGTGGCGTCGCAGTCCTCCGGCACCAGAAACAGCAGATCGACATCCGAGGCGGGGTACAGCTCGCCGCGACCGTAACCGCCTACAGCGATCAGGGCAACATCGGCCGGCATCGCCAGCTGTCGCCAGATATTGCGCAGGACGCCGTCGACCAATCGTGCCCGGCCACGCAACAGGGCAGTGGCAGAGCCCTTGCGCGCATAGGCGGCGTTCAGCCGCTGCTGACTTTCGCGCAGGGTAGTGCGAGTTTCGGCGATCAGGGCTCGCAGGTCCGTGGCGAGCGCGGCTGCCTCGGCCATGGCGGCGTCAGGCGGCAATGACCGGCTTCGGCGGCGCCCCGGCCGATAGAGTCAGGACTTCGGCGCCGGTGGCCGTGACGACAATGGTATGTTCCCACTGGGCCGACAGGCTGCGGTCCTTGGTGACGATGGTCCAGCCGTCCGGCAGTTCGGAGATGGCGGCCTTGCCGGCGTTGATCATCGGCTCGATGGTGAAGGTCATGCCGGGCAGAAGTTCCGGACCGGTGCCGGCCTTGCCATAGTGCAATACCTGCGGTTCCTCGTGAAAGCTCCGGCCGATGCCGTGGCCGCAGAACTCCCGCACCACGGAAAATCCGTTCTTCTCGGCATAGCGTTGGATGGCGGCGCCAATGTCGCCCAGATGGGCGCCGGGTCGGACCTGGTCGATGCCCAGCCAAAGGCATTCAAGCGTGATCTGGCACAGGCGCTTGGCCAGGATCGAGGCCTCGCCGACCACGAACATGCGGCTGGTATCGCCGTGCCAGCCTTCTTTGATGGTGGTGATGTCGAGGTTGACGATGTCGCCCTTTTTCAAGGGACGATCATTGGGCACGCCGTGGCAGACCTGATGGTTGACGGAAGCGCAGATCGACTTCGGGTAGGGCGGATAGCCGGGCGGCGCGTAATTGAGGGGCGCCGGCACGCAGCCCTGGACATCGACCATGTAGTCGTGACAAAGCTTGTCCAGTTCGCCGGTGGTGACACCCGCCTTGACGAATGGTGTGACGTAGTCGAGTACTTCGCCCGCCAGCCGGCCGGCGATGCGCATGCCTTCTATTTCTTCGGCGGTCTTGACGATAATGCCCATTTGCTCTGCCATCGGGATTGTTGGCGGCATTCTACCCGTCGGCTCGGCAAAGCATCGAAGAACTTGATGCCATGTATCGGAAAAGGTTATAATTTTTAGATTGCTTGGGATGGTCCCAGGCAAAATCCGCACGCTCGGCACCGAATGGGTGATCGTGATTGACGTTTGATCACGGATTGGTCACAGCCGGGCGGAGGCTAACCCATATCGGAGATCGACTTATGAGTACTACCATGCGCCAGATGCTGGAGGCCGGCGTCCATTTCGGCCATCAGACCCGTTTCTGGAACCCCAAGATGGCCAATTACATTTTCGGCCATCGCAACAAGATCCATATCATCAACCTCGAAAAGACCCTCACCAAGTACAACGAGGCGATGGCGTTCGTGAAAAAGATGACGGCCAAGAAGGGCACCGTCCTGTTTGTCAGCACCAAGCGACAGGCCCGCGAAATCATCGCCGAGGAAGCGCAGCGTTGCGGTATGCCCTGCGTGGACGAGCGCTGGCTGGGCGGTATGCTGACCAATTTCAAGACAGTCAAGCAGTCCATCAAGCGCCTGAAGGACATGGAGCAGATGGCTGAGGACAACGCCTTCGAGAAAATGTCGAAGAAAGAGGCCTTGATGCATCAGCGTGAGCTGGTCAAGCTGCAAAAGAGTCTTGGCGGCATCAAGGATATGGCTGGCCTGCCTGACGCGCTGTTCGTCATTGATGTCGGCTACCACAAGATCGCCATCACCGAAGCCAACAAGCTGGGCATTCCGGTCATCGGCGTGGTCGACACCAATCACAGCCCGGAAGGCATCAACTACGTAATTCCCGGCAACGACGATTCCTCGCGTGCCATCCGTCTGTACGCCCGAGGCGTCGCCGACGCGATCCTCGAAGGCAAGAGCCAGAGTCTGAACGAGGTGGTCCAGGCCGTCGCCGGCGAAGACGAGTTCGTCGAGGTCCAGGAAGAGTCTGCCCAGTAAGGCGACGCAAGTCTGTCGAGGAAATCAACAAAATCTGGAGTCAAGTAATGGCGGAAATCACCGCAAGTATGGTGAAGGAACTGCGCGAGAAGACCGACGCGCCCATGATGGAATGCAAGAAGGCGCTGACCGAAGGTGGCGGCGACATGGCCAAGGCCGAGGAAATCCTGCGCGTCAAGCTCGGCAACAAGGCGACCAAGGCCGCGACCCGCGTCGCTGCCGAAGGCGTGGTTGGCATGTATCTGTCGACCGACGGCAAGCTGGCCGCCGTCGTCGAGGTCAACTCGGAAACGGACTTCGTGGCCAAGAACGATGAGTTCATCGCTCTGGCCAAGGGTTGCGCCGACCTGGTGGCGACCAAGAATCCGGCCGACGTCGCCGCCTTGTCCGCGCTGCCGATGGGCGAGGGTACCGTCGAGTCGACCCGTGCCGCGCTGGTCGGCAAGATCGGCGAGAACATGAGTATCCGCCGCTTCGAGCGCATCGCGGCCAAGGGCAAGCTGTCGTCCTATGTTCATGGCGGTTCGAAAATCGGCGTGCTGGTGGATGTCACCGGTGGTGACGATCAGTTGGCCAAGGATCTGGCCATGCATATTGCCGCTTCCAAGCCGAAGTCGCTCGATTCCAGCGGCGTCCCCGCCGACCTGCTCGACACCGAGCGCCGCATCGCCATCGAAAAGGCGCGTGAGGCCGGCAAGCCGGAGAACATGCTGGAGAAGATTGCCGAAGGCACCGTACAGAAATATCTGAAGGACGTGACACTGCTCGGCCAGGTGTTCGTCAAAGCCGAGGATGGCAAGCAGACCATCGAGCAACTGCTGAAGAGCAAGGGCGCGACGGTCAACGCCTTCACGCTTTACGTCGTCGGCGAAGGCATCGAGAAGAAGGTGAACGACTTCGCCGCCGAAGTTGCGGCCCAGGCCGCCGCGGCCAAGAAGTAATCAGCCAAAGTCAGTCTTCGCGGAACGCTACCATGCCAGCCTACAAGCGCATCCTGCTCAAACTCTCGGGCGAGGCCCTGATGGGCGACGACGCCTATGGCATCAACAGGGACACGCTCTGGCGCATAGTCAATGAAGTGAAGGTGGTGGCCGACCTCGGCGTCGAGATCGGTGTCGTCATCGGCGGCGGCAATATCTTTCGTGGCATGGCCGGTGCCTCGACAGGCATGGACCGCGCTACCGCCGACTACATGGGCATGCTGGCAACGGTGATGAACGCCATGGCGCTGGCCGATGCCATGCGCCAGGCCAATCTTCAGGCCCGCGTGCAGTCGGCGCTCAACATCGAACAGGTCGTCGAACCGTACATCCGCGGCAAGGCCATTCGCTACCTTGAAGAAGGTAAGGTAGTGATATTCGGTGGTGGCACGGGCAACCCGTTCTTCACCACCGATACGGCGGCCGCATTGCGCGGTTCCGAGATCGGCGCTGAGATCGTGCTCAAGGCGACCAAGGTTGACGGCATCTACACCGCCGATCCGAAGAAGGATCCGACGGCGACGCGTTTTAATCGCATCAGCTTCGATGAGGCGATCGGCCGCAACCTTGCTGTCATGGACGCGACTGCCTTTGCACTCTGTCGAGACCAGAAACTGCCGATTAATGTTTTCTCCATCTTCAAGGCTAGCGCGCTGAAGCGCGTCGTCATGGGGGAGGATGAAGGCACGCTGGTGCATTGTTAGGAATTTGCAATGATTGCCGAACTCAAGAAGACGACCGAACAGAAGATGCTGAAGAGCCTCGACGCACTCAAGCACGACTTGGCCAAGGTGCGTACCGGTCGAGCCCACACGGGCATCCTTGACCATGTGCAGGTGGAGTACTACGGTACCTTCATACCGATCAACCAGGTGGCCAATATCACCCTGATCGACTCGCGGACCATCGGCGTCCAGCCGTGGGAAAAGCCGATGATCGCCAAGGTCGAGAAGGCGATTCGTGACTGCGATCTCGGACTCAACCCTGCCACCCAGGGCGACGTGATCCGCGTGCCCATGCCGATGCTGACCGAGGAGCGGCGCAAGGAACTGATCAAGGTCGTCAGGCACGAGGGCGAGAACGCCAAGGTGGCTGTGCGCAACCTGCGACGCGACGCCATCGCTCATCTCAAGGACGCGCTGAAGAAGCACGAATTGTCCGAGGACGATGAACGCCGTGCCCAGGATGACGTCCAGAAACTGACCGACAAGTACGTCACCGAAGTCGACAAGATGCTGGTCGACAAGGAAAAGGATCTGATGGCCATCTGAGCCATCTGAGCGCATCGATGGCGGCCTTTGGCAGTTCCACACAGACGGTCCCGGAAATCCGGGATGTGCCGAAGCACTTGGCCATCATCATGGATGGCAACGGTCGCTGGGCCCGCAAACGCTTCATGCCCCGCGTCGCGGGCCATAAGCGCGGCGTCGAAACACTGCGCACCGTCATCAAGGCCTGCATCGAGCGTCGAATCGAGTTCCTGACCGTATTCGCTTTCAGCTCCGAGAACTGGCGTCGCCCCCCAGAGGAAGTGTCGTTCCTGATGAACCTGTTCGTCGCCGCGCTCAACGAGGAAGTCGGCCGCCTGCACCAGAACGGCATACGCTTGAAGGTGGTTGGCGATCTGTCGCATTTCGAGCCGCGTTTGCGGGAATTGATAGAGGCTGGTGAAGCGCGTACTGCCGGCAACACCAAGTTGATACTGACCATTGCTGCCAACTACGGGGGCCGCTGGGATATCCTTCAAGCAGCCAATCGACTTGCCCGGGCACATCCGGAACGATGCGGCGAATGGAACGAGGCCGATCTTGCGCCCTACCTCGCCATGGCCTACGCGCCAGAACCGGACCTTTTCATCCGCACCGGCGGCGAAGAACGCATCAGCAACTTCATGATCTGGCAACTGGCTTATACCGAACTTTTCTTTACCGATCGCCTTTGGCCGGAGTTCGATGCGGCGACGCTGGATGCGGCTATAGACTCATATCGCCGCCGGGAGCGGCGCTTCGGGCGCACCAGCGAACAACTGACGGATGATCGGGGAGCGCGGCGGCCCGATGATGCTCCGGTGCCGCAACAGCAAGATGCTTAAAGCGCGGATAATCACCGCACTTGCCCTGCTGGCGGGATTTCTCTGTGTGCTCTTTCTGCTGCCAAAGCCGGTGGTGGCGGTCGTCTTCGCGCTGGTTGCTGCCTTGATGGCATGGGAATGGGGCGGCTTGATGCACATCGACAGAGATGGCCGGTTCCTGTTCGTCGGTTTCATCCTGATTTCCTGCCTGACCGCCTACAACCAGGCCGACTTCGCCTATCCAAAGCTGTGGTGGCTGTCGGCGCTGTTCTGGTTACTGCTGGTACCGCTCTGGCTATGTCGTCGCTGGCGCATGTCCAGCAACGACATGGCGGGGTACGCAGCCGGCTGGATCCTGATTGTGCCCACGTGGGCCGCCATGGTGTCGCTGCACGACCGTAATCCGTGGCTGCTGTTTGGTGCCATGGCGCTGGTCTGGGTCGCCGATATTGCGGCCTATTTCGCGGGACGAGCGTGGGGCCGGCACAAACTGGCGCCGGCCATCAGTCCCGGCAAGACATGGGAGGGGGTCGTGGGCGCGGTGACCGGAGTGCTGGTTTATGGTGCCGCGGCGGCGATGGTGGCCCGCTACTCCCCCCCCGGCAAGCTTTCCTGGGCTCTGCTGCTGGTTGCGCTGACGGCAGTCAGCATCGTTGGTGATCTGTTCGAGTCGATGGTGAAGCGCCAGGCGGACGTCAAGGACAGCGGTAATCTGCTGCCCGGCCATGGCGGCCTGCTCGATCGCCTCGACAGCCAGACATCCACGCTGCCGCTGGCGGCACTGATTCTGGCCTGGCTGCAAGCGTCATGACGCGCCAGCGCCTGACAATTCTCGGTGCCACCGGCTCCATTGGCGCCAGCACTCTGGATGTGGTGGCCCGCCATCCGGATCGCTTCGAGGTAGTGGCCCTGACTGGCCATCGCCGTCTCGATATTCTCGAAACCCAATGTCGTCGCCATCGACCGCGTTACGCGGTGGTTGGCGACGAGGCCGACGCCAGGCTGCTCGCATCAGCTCTTGCCGGAATCGGCACCGAGGTATTGGCCGGCCCCGAAGCATTGGAGAATGTTGCCGCGCTCAGCGAAGTCGATTCCGTCATGGCTGCGATCGTGGGCGCGGCAGGTTTGCCGCCGACGCTGGCTGCCGTTCGCGCCGGCAAGCGGGTGCTGCTCGCCAACAAGGAAGCACTGGTGATGGCCGGCGCTGTCTTCATGGCGGAGGTGGCCCGTTGTGGCGCCACGCTGCTGCCAATCGACAGCGAACACAACGCCGTTTTTCAATCCCTACCAGCCAGTTTTGCCGGCAGCCTGGCCGGCGTTGGTGTGCGCAAGATATTGCTTACAGCTTCCGGCGGTCCATTCCGCGGCGTACCGTTTGAATCGCTGACGAACGTGACTCCGGACCAGGCCTGCGCCCATCCCAACTGGGCCATGGGCCGCAAGATATCGGTCGACTCCGCCACCATGATGAACAAGGGCCTGGAAGTCATCGAGGCTCACTGGCTGTTCAATGCCGCGCCGGACCAGATCGAGGTCGTGATTCACCCGCAAAGTGTCATTCATTCGCTGGTGCAGTATGCCGACGGTTCGGTCATCGCCGAACTTGGCAATCCGGACATGCGTACTCCCATCGCGCATGCCCTTGCTTATCCGGAGCGGATCGAGGCGGGTGTTGCGTCGCTCGATCTGTTCCAGGTCGCCCAGCTGAATTTCGAGAGGCCGGATCTTAGACGTTTTCCCTGCCTGGCGCTGGCCTTTCAGGCACTCGAGGCTGGCGATAACGCGCCGGCAGTGCTGAATGCCGCCAATGAAATTGCTGTTGCCGCCTTTCTTGAAGGCGGGTTGCCTTTCCTGCGTATCGCCGATGTGATCGCCGCGTCCCTGGACGCCGTGCCGGTTGCCGCTGCCAACGAATTGGCCGCTGTACTGGCTGCCGATGCGGCTGGCCGCGAGGCTGCCCGGCAGGCACTGATGCATTTTGGTCGATCAGGCCAATGAATCACGGCTCCCTATTGTGGTATCTCGGCGCTTTCGCCCTTGCCCTGGGTATTCTGATCGTCGTTCATGAACTGGGCCACTATCTGGTCGCCCGTCTGGTCGGTATCAAGGTGTTGCGATTCTCTGTGGGCTTTGGCAAGCCGCTCGTAAGCCGTCGGTTTGGTGCCGACGGCACCGAATGGTCACTGGCGGCGTTTCCCCTCGGCGGCTACGTAAAGATGCTCGACGAGCGCGAAGCGGAGGTGCCGACAGCGGAACTTCACCGTGCCTTCAACCGTCAGTCGGTGGGCCGTCGTTCCCTCGTGGTCGTGGCCGGTCCGATCGCCAACCTGTTACTGGCAGTCCTTCTGTATTGGGTGCTGTTCATTCACGGCGTCGACGAAATGCGGCCGCTTCTCGCCGCACCACCGGTGGCGACCGCTGCTGCGCAGGCCGGCATTGAGGAGGGCGAACTGGTGCGCAGCGTGTCCGGCACCGCCGTTACCACGCTGCAGGACTTCCGCTGGCAGGTGATGCACAGAATCATGGACCGTCAGCCAGCGATTCTCGAGGTGATCAACCAGCGCGGCGAGATTGCCTTCCGTACGCTCGACACCACAGCCGTCAATGCTGTGGAATTGGATGAGGATTTTACAAGGATTCTTGGGCTGGCGCCCTACCGCCCCAGGCTCAAACCTATCATCGGTGCAGTGGCGGCAGGCTCGGTGGCCGAAGCGGCCGGGATCATGATTGGCGACGAAGTGAGGGCCATCGATGGCAAGACCATCAGGAGCTGGACCGAATTGGCCACGACCATTCGCGCCTCGTCCGGCAAGCCGATTTCGATTGCCATCGTGCGTGACGGGGCTGCGCGCGAGGTCCAGGTGACGCCGAAGGCCGAAAAAGAGGGTGGACAGACAGTCGGCCGCATCGGCGTCGGCGTGCGGGATGATCCCGAGGCACGCGCGCAGCTGATGGTCCAGGTACGTTTCGGCCCCGTCGATGCACTGGGCAAGGCGGTCAGCCAGACCTGGGACACGTCGGTCTTCAGCCTGCGCATGATTGGCCGCATGCTGGTAGGCGAATTGTCATGGAAAAACATCTCCGGGCCGGTCACGATTGCTGACTACGCAGGTCAGTCGGCGCGACTCGGCATCGACCACTATCTCAAGTTTCTCGCTCTGATCAGCATCAGTCTGGGTGTGCTCAATCTGCTGCCCATCCCGATTCTGGATGGGGGGCATTTGTTGTATTATTTGGTCGAGGTCATCAAGGGTGGTCCGCTATCTGAGCGGGTCATGGAAATCGGCCAGCAGATCGGGCTCGGGCTGCTGGTGCTCTTGATGGCTTTTGCCTTTTACAACGACATCAATCGCCTCATCTCGGGCTAGTCCATGAAGAAGAATCTGATCGCAGGCCTGATCGCGGCACTTCTGGCATCTCCGGCGCTCGCCTTCGATCCCTTCACGATCAAGGATATTCGCGTAGAGGGTATCCAGCGTACCGAGGCCGGCACAGTATTCAGCTATCTCCCCATCAAGGTCGGTGACACCATGACCGACGAAAAGGCGGCGGAAGCTGTGAAGGCGTTGTTTGCCACCGGCTTCTTCAAGGACGTCCGGCTCGAGATCGACAATGGCGTACTAGTGGTGCTACTTGAGGAACGGCCGGCCATTTCGGCCATCGACTTTGTCGGGCTCAAGGCGTTTAACAAGGATCAGTTGCGCAAGAGTTTGCGCGATGTGGGCCTGGCCGAGTCGCGCATCTTCGACCGCGCCCTGGTCGAGCGCGCCGAGCAGGAATTGAAGCGGCAGTATCTGAGTCAAGGCCACTACGCGGTGCAGATCACCACGACGGTGACGCCGCTGGAGCGCAACCGGGTTGGCATCAACTTCAATGTCGACGAAGGCGAGATCGCCAAGATCAAGCAAATCAACATCATCGGCGCCAACGCATTCAAGGAAGACGACCTGCTCGACTTGTTCGTCCTTCAGACACCGGGGTGGTTCACCTGGTATACGAAGAACGACCAGTATTCCAAGCAGAAACTGTCGGGCGATCTGGAGACCCTGCGCTCCTACTATCTTGACAGGGGTTATCTGGAGTTCAACATCGAATCCACCCAGGTTTCGATTTCGCGGGACAAGCAGGATATCTACATCACCATCAACGTCACCGAAGGCGAAAAGTACTCGGTTTCGTCGGTCAAACTGGCTGGAGAACTGCTGCTGCCCGAGGATGAGCTGACCAAGCTGGTCAAGGTCAAGCCGGGCGAGACCTACTCCAGGGAGAAGCTTACCGAGACGACCAAGGCCATCAGCGAACGCCTGGGCAACGAAGGCTATGCCTTTGCCAACGTCAACGCGGCGCCGGAAACGGACAAGGACAAGCACCAGGTTGCCTTCACCATCTATATTGACCCGGGCCGCCGCGTCTATGTGCGCCGGATCAACGTCTCCGGCAACACGCGTACCCGGGATGAAGTGGTGCGTCGGGAAATGCGCCAGATGGAGGCGAGCTGGTACGACGGCGACAAGATCAACAAGTCGCGTACACGTGCGGACCGACTCGGCTACTTCGACGAAGTGACCGTGGAAACGCCGGCCGTCGCGGGCACTACCGATCAGGTGGATGTCAACGTCAATGTCAAGGAAAAGCCGACCGGCAGCCTGATGCTCGGCGCCGGCTTCTCCAGCACGGAAAAGCTGGTGCTGTCAGGCTCGATCCAGCAGCAGAATCTGTTTGGCAGCGGCAACTTTGTCGGTATTGGCGTCAATACCAGCAAGTCGAACAAGGTCTACTCGCTCTCCTACACCAACCCTTATTACACGATCGATGGCATCTCCCGCGGCTTCGATCTTTACCATCGGGACTACAACACCTCGTCGCTGACGACCCTCGCAACTTACGGTGCCCGCTCGACCGGTGGTGGTGTCCGTTATGGAGTACCCGTCACCGAGGACGATACGATCAATTTCGGTCTTGCCTACGATGAGACGACGCTGAAGGTGGATTCGACCAGTCTGCAGTTGTATCAGGAATACGTGCGGAAATTCGGCGCGACGAACTCGAGCGTTCTGGGAACTGCCGGCTGGGCCAGGGATACCATGGATAGCCGGATCTATCCGACCAAGGGTTACATTCAGCGTCTGGGGGGCGAAGTTGCCCTGCCGGGTGGGACATTGCGTTACTACAAGGCGAGCTACCAGCACCAGCGCTATTTCCCTCTGACACGCCAATACACGCTGGCCCTGAATGGTGAGCTTGGCTACGCTAACGGTTTTGCTGCCCATCAGTTGCCCTTCTTCAAGAATTTCTACGCTGGCGGCATTGGCTCGGTGCGTGGCTACGAGGCTAGTTCACTTGGTCCGGTTGATGCGGTGACGTCCCAGCGTCTGGGCGGCAACCGCCGCATGATCGGCAGCGCGGAATTCCTGTTCCCGATGCCGGGCACGGGGCAGGACAAGTCCCTGCGTCTGGGCGCGTTCCTGGATGCCGGACAGGTATGGGCAGGTGGCGAAAAAATGAGCTTGGGCGATCTGCGTTACAGCTTCGGCCTCTCGGCAGCGTGGAATTCGCCGGTGGGCCCGCTAAAATTCAGTTTTGGCCAACCCATCAACAAGAAGCCGGATGACAAGCTGCAACGCTTGCAGTTCCAGATGGGCACGGTATTCTGACGGTATTTGCTAAATGAGGCGCACCTTGAAAAGATTGATTGCCCCCCTGCTGGCCGGAGTCCTTGCCTTTAGTGCCTTCGCTGCCGAGGCCGAGGTCAGGATCGGCTTCGTCAATGGCCAACGCGTCATCAACGAGTCGCCCCAGGCTGCCAAGGCGAAGAAGAAGCTGGAAAAGGAATTCGAAAAGCGGGATCAGGACCTGCAAAAGACGGCCAAGCAACTGCAGGGCATGCAGGAAGGCCTGGAGAAGAATGCTGTCACGATGTCCGAGACCGACCGGCGCAACAAGGAACGCGAGTTCAATGAGCTGAACCGGGATTTTCAGCGTCGCCAGCGCGAGTTTCGTGAAGACCTGAACCTGCGTCAGAACGAGGAAATGGCCGCCATCTACGAACGGGTCAACAAGGTGATCAAACAGGTTGCCGAGAACGAAAAATATGACATCATCCTGCAGGAGGCGGTATTCGTCAGTTCTCGCATCGACTTGACCGAAAAGGTGATCAAGGCCTTGAACGATGCCAAGGACGCGCTGCCCGCGAAGTGAGTCGTGTCAGTTCGCCTCGATGAGATCGTTGCTCGCCTAGGCGGCGATCTTGCCGGTGATGGCAGCTTGCGCGTTTCCCGCATTGCCACTCTTGACACTGCCGGTTCCGACGACCTTAGTTTTCTCGCAAATCCCAGGTATCGTGCCCGGCTGGCGGCCACCCGTGCCGCTGCCGTCATTGTTGGCCCCGAGGCGGCACAGGACTGCCCCGTTGCGGCGATTGTCACGCCGCAGCCCTACCTGTATTTCGCCCGGGTCGCCCAATGGTTGTATCCAAGGCTGCGGCCGCCGGCAGGCATACATCCGAGCGCGGTCGTAGAGGCCTCCGTGCCCGCGACCGCCAGCATCGGCCCGCACGTCCGCATAGGGCCGGGCACCGTTATCGGCGATGGTGTCGTTGTCGAGGCCAATTGCAGCATCGGTGCCGGCTGCCGGATCGGTGCCAGTTCCTGGCTTCATGCCGGTGTCAGCGTCTACGCCGATTGTTCGATCGGCGCTCGAGCCATCATTCATTCCGGAGCCGTGATCGGCGCCGACGGTTTCGGTTTTGCTCGCGACAGCGACGGCTCCTGGGTCAAGATTCCCCAGACCGGCCGCGTCGTCATCGGCGATGACGTCGAGATTGGCGCCAACACCACCATCGACCGCGGAGCGCTGGAAGACACCGTGATCGAGGATGGTGTCAAGCTCGACAACCAGATCCAGGTCGGTCACAACGTCCATATCGGCGCCCATACGGCCATGGCGGGCTGCGTCGGCATCGCCGGCTCGGCGCGCATCGGCAGCCGTTGTACGGTGGGTGGGGCGGCTGTCATCCTCGGCCACTTGACCATCGCCGACGACGTCAACATCTCCGCCGGCACGCTGGTGGCCAAATCGATCACCGAGGTAGGTACCTATACTGGCATGGTGCCGTTTCTCGAGCACGGCGAATGGCGGAAGAATTTTTCCCGGCTGCGCCACCTGGACGCCTTGGCCGATAAAATACGCGCCCTGGAAACAAGGCTGGCCGAACTGGAGAAGAAATCATGACCTCGATGGATATCCATCAGATCCTGCAATACCTGCCACATCGCTATCCCATCCTCCTGGTCGATCGAGTGCTAGACGTCGTCCCCGGCGAGCGCATCAAGGCATTGAAGAACGTCAGTGTCAACGAGCCCTTCTTTCCCGGACATTATCCGCACCATCCGGTCATGCCGGGTGTCCTGATTATCGAGGCCATGGCACAGACGGCCGCCATCCTTTCATTTACGACTATGGGTAACAAGCCCGACGACAAGTCGGTCTATTACTTCGTCGGCATTGATGGCGCTCGCTTCAAGCGCCCGGTCTCGCCTGGCGACCAACTGGTGATGGAGGTTTCTCTGCTGTTCAACAAGCGCGGCATGTGGAAGTTTGCCGCGATTGCAAAGGTGGACGGCCAAGTGGCCGCCGAGGCGGAGTTGATCTGTACGGTGCGGCAGGTCGAATGACCATACATCCAACCGCCATTGTTCATCCCGGCGCCAAACTTGGCGAGGGCGTTGGCATTGGCCCTTACTCGGTTGTTGGCGAGCATGTCGAAATCGGCGACAACTCCTGGATCGGCCCGCATGTGGTCATTGGCGGCCATACCCGCATTGGTAAGGACAATCGGATTTTCCAGTTTTCCTCCATCGGCGAGATGCCGCAGGACAAGAAATATGCAGGCGAGCCGACGCGACTGGAAATCGGGGATCGCAATACCATCCGTGAGTTTTGCACCTTCAACTGCGGCACGGTACAGGATGCGGGCGTGACCCATGTCGGCAACGACAACTGGATCATGGCTTATGTCCATATGGCGCACGATTGCCAGGTCGGCGACAACACCATCTTCGCCAACAACGCCCAGCTTGCCGGCCATGTCCATATTGGCGATTGGGTGATCCTTGGCGGCTTCACGGCAGTTCACCAGTTCGTGCGCGTTGGTGACCACAGCATGACCGCCATGGGCTCCAAGGTACTGCAGGATGTGCCGCCGTACGTCATGGCATCGGGCAATCCGGCTGAGCCTCATGGCATCAACAGCGAAGGCCTCAAGCGCCGGGGCTTCACGGCAGAGTCAGTGGCGGCGATACGCCGCGCCTACAAGACGATCTACAAGTCGGGGTTGAAGCTCGAGGAAGCGCGGGCAACAATTGCCGCCGAACGGGCGACAGTGCCGGAACTTGCATTGCTCGATGGTTTTCTGGCTCAGCCGGGGCGGGGGATCATTCGCTGATGCCGACGGTGACGGTGGCAATGGTGGCCGGGGAGGCTTCCGGCGACCTGCTCGCTGCCCACCTGATCGTCGCCCTGAAGCGCCACCTGCCTGGAGCCCGGTTCGTCGGCATCGGCGGGCCGAAAATGCAACGCGAAGGTTTCGATGCCTGGTGGCCTTCAGAAAAACTGGCTGTCCGCGGCTACGCGGAAGTGCTGCGGCATTACCGCGAGATCACCGGTATCCGCCGGCAGTTATTGTCGCGCCTGCTTGACGAGCAGCCGGATGTGTTCATCGGGGTCGATGCTCCGGATTTCAACCTCTGGCTAGAACAGAGGCTGAAGGCGAAAGGCGTTCCGGCCATCCATTACGTCAGCCCCTCGGTCTGGGCCTGGCGGGCCGGCCGTCTCGGCAGGATAGGCAAGGCGGTCAGCCACATGCTGGCGCTGTTTCCGTTCGAACCGGAACTCTACCGGCAGCGCGGCATTCCGGTCAGCTATGTCGGCCATCCGCTGGCGGACATGATTCCCTTGGCCGTCGATCATGCTGGTGCCAAGGAGGAATTGGACGTTGCAAAGGGCGGACCGGTGTTCGCGCTGCTGCCTGGCAGCCGTCAGTCGGAACTGCGCTATATGGCCGAACTGTGTATCGAAACGGCAAAGAACCTGCTGGCGCGCTTCCCTGACAGCGTGTTCCTGGTGCCATTGATATCTCGGGAAACCCGTCTGCTATTCGAAGAGGCACTATGGAAATGCGGCGCTCGGGAAATGCCGTTCAAACTTTTGTTCGGGCATGCCCGCGAGGCACTTGCAGCTTGCGACGCCGCCTTGGTGGCCAGTGGCACGGCGACGCTGGAGGCGGCGCTGCTGAGGGTCCCCATGGTCATCGCCTACCGCATGTCGCCGTGGTCGTGGCGGCTGATGCGGCGCATGCGATTGCAGCCTTGGGTCGGGTTGCCCAACATCCTTGCCGGTCGCTTTGTCGTGCCGGAATTCCTGCAGGACGATGCCACCGCCGACAATCTCGCGCAGGCACTTGGCAACCTCGTGACCGACTCGCAGGCCAAGGCTGGTATCGAACGGGTCTTCTCGTCGCTGCATCGCCAGATGCGTCAGGACACGGCCGAGAAGGCTGCCGAGGCCATCCTGCCGCACTTGCGAACTATATGATTTGCGGCGTCGACGAAGCCGGCAGGGGGCCGCTGGCCGGTCCCGTATATGCCGCCGCCGTGATCCTCGATCCGGCGCGGCCTATCGACGGCCTGGCCGATTCCAAGAAGTTGTCGGCGCGCAAGCGGGAACGGCTGGCGCTGGAAATCCGCGAGAAAGCGCTCGCATGGGCAATCGCCGAAGCCAGCGTCGAGGAAATCGACCGCATCAACATTCTTCAGGCGACGATGCTGGCCATGGCGCGAGCAATCGCCGGTATGGCGTTGCAACCGGCCGAAGTCCTCGTCGATGGCAATCGCTGTCCGGATATCGACCTGCCGGTCCGGGCGATTATCGGTGGTGATGCGTGCGTGGCCGAAATCTCGGCGGCCTCAATTCTGGCCAAGACGGCTCGAGACACCGAGATGCTAAGGCTGCACAACGAGCACCCGCAATATGGCTTCGACCGCCACATGGGCTACGGCACGGTATTGCACTTGGCGGCATTGCGCCTCCATGGGCCGGCACCATGTCACAGGCGCAGTTTCGCGCCAGTAAGGGAATTGCTGGAAATGCGGTAAATACTCCGCAGTATTTCTCGCCCTGGCTGCGATGTGGGCGGCATAATGCTGACTTTCCGCCGTCGTTCGCAACGAAACAGAACTTGGGCGCGACCAAGATCATCACTTCAAGGGACAACCCGACCGTCAAGGCATTGCGTGCATTGGCGGTGGACGCGCGCGAGACTCGACGCCAGAGGCGGACGCTGCTCGATGGGCCCCATCTGATCGATGCATTCCATCGGCATCTGGGCGCGCCGGACATGCTGGTGATCAGCGAGTCCGGCGTTGGCAACGAGGAGATTGGTCGCCTGCTGGACAGACTGCCGGCGACTGAAACAGTACAGATTCCCGATAGCCTGTTCCGAGAAGTCAGCGGTGTCGCCACGCCGGTGGGCATCCTGGCCGTGATTGCCATTCCGGACGCCCCGTTCGGCTCGATTGAGGGCAGCTGCGTCATGCTCGATGCGATCCAGGACGCGGGCAATGTCGGCGCCATCCTGCGCACCGCTGCCGCCGCCGGCATTCGCGACGTCATGCTCGGGCCGGGTTGCGCCGGGCCCTGGACACCACGTGTGCTGAGGGCCGCGCAGGGCGCCCATTTTGTCCTGCGCATTCGGGACCAGACCGACCTCGCGGCAATGCTGCACGACTACAAAGGAACGAGCGTGGCGACTGTCGCCCGGAACGGGATACCTTTGTTCGAACTCGAACTCGGTGGCGATGTGGCCTGGATCTTCGGCAATGAGGGGGCCGGTATCGCCGACGCAATTGCGTTTTCGGCGACGCGGCGGGCGACAATTCCACTTGCTGCCGACACGGAGTCTCTGAATGTTGCCGCCGCGGCGGCAGTTTGCCTGTTTGAAGGCGTGCGCCAGCGACGTTGGCGGAAAGGGGAAACAAATGCGTAGACGACTCGTCGCGATCGGTGCATTGCTGCTCTGTCGCAATGCCGTCGCGGACACCGTGCCGGACACCTCGGCTGACTACTTCGGCGATCTGCCCGTCGTGCTGTCGGCATCGCGGTTGGTACAGACGGTCGACGAAGCGCCGGCGGCGGTGACCGTGATCGATCGGGACATGATCAAAGCCTCCGGCGTGCGTGACATCGTTGATCTGTTCCGTTTGGTGCCGGGAATGGTGGTCGGGATGTACAAGGGCCATCAACCGACGGTGGGATTCCATGGTTTCACCGATCCATATTTCCGCCAACTTCAGGTCTTGATCGACGGCGTGTCGATCTACAGCCCCATGTGGGGCGGTGCCGAATGGAGCGAGTTGCCTATCGCGCTTGAGGATATCGAGCGCATCGAGGTGGTTCGGGGCCCCAATGCCGCCGCCTTCGGCGCCAACTCCTTCCTGGGTGTCGTCAACATCATCACGCGGGATCCGGCGGTCGAGCATGGCCTCGAAGCGGTTGCCAATGTCGGTGAGAACGGCATCGGTGATGCACTCGTGCGCTACGCCGCCAGCAGCGGCGAATTGCGCTATCGGCTGACAGCCGGCCAGCGGTCCGACCAGGGGCTCGACTCGCAACCTGACACTCGACGGTCGAATTTCCTGAACTTGCGAAGCCACTACCGCCTGACGGCGGAAGACGAACTCAGACTGCAGGCAGGGTATGTGGGGGGCAGCCAAGGCGAAGGTGTCTATGCCGTGCCCAACCACACCGATGGACCGCGGCCACGTCATTCCGACGCCGGATCCGTCCAGTTGCGCTGGACGCGCGTGCGTGGCTCCGATGAGGAATTTTGGCTCCAGCTCAGCCACGCCGAGCGCAGTAATCGGGAGACTATTCCTTATATCTTGCAGTTGGGGGCACTCGGAAACTGGAACTATCCGATCAGCCAAAGTTATGAGTACCGGCGCACCGACCTGGAAATGCAGCACACGACCCGGTTCGGCGAGGCAACGAGGGCGGTCTGGGGGGCGCAAATGCGCAACGACGGCGCGCGATCAATCCCATTCTATGCCTCCAGCGACTGGCAGGGCAGCAGCCTTTTCCGCGTTTTTGGAAACCTGGAATGGCGCCCTGCCACCCAATGGATTGTCGCCGGCGGTGCCATGTTCGAGCACAATTCGATCACGGGCAGTTCCGTGTCGCCCAGCGTTGCCATCAATCGTCAGTTGCTGCCTGGGCATACGCTGCGCTTGCGGGCAGCCGATGCCCGCCGGACGCCGACACTGTACGAGGACCGCATCAATTGGCGCTACGAGCTGCCGGCTGGCGTGAAAACCACGCTATTGGCCATGGGATCTCCCTTGGCCAATTTGCCGCTGGAACAATCGGCTTTGACGCGGGACAACGTCGATGACGAACGTATCCGATCGCGGGAGCTCTCGTATCTTGGGCACTTTCCGGATCAACGACTCAACATCGAACTGGATCTGTTCGAGCATCGGTTGGACAACCTGATTGGCTTGTACAAGTACCGCTACCCCACCGTGCTGGGGACGCTTGATCCAGGCCACTACGGCAATATCTACGGCTTTAACAACCTCGCCTCGGCCCGGGTGAAAGGCCGCAGCGCGACCGCCCGCTGGCAGCCACAGCCGGGCAGCCTGATCTATCTTGCCGCATCGCGCACGGCCATTGACGCGGATGGACAGGATGCGAACCTGTTATCGGCCAGCGGGCCGAGGCATACCGTCAGCCTGCTCTTCTCACAGGACCTGTTCGACAGTTGGCAATTCAGTCTCGGCTACTACCGGGTGGGGCCGATGCAACCGCTATCCGGCGGCGATCCTCTCCCCGCGACCGATCGGGTGGATTTGCGTCTGGCCAAACGCTTCAAGCTGGGAAGCTCGCGAGGCGAAATCGCCCTGGTTGTCCAGAACGCAACGGATTCGAATCCTGTCTTCGAGTTGAAGGATATCGACCGCAGAACATCCTGGCTGAGTATTCGATACGAATATTGATATGACTTTGGAATTAAAGCGGGGGCTGGAGGTTCGATGACGGTGGCGCTGCAACGCTGGCTGATCGCATGGCTGCTTGCGACGGTGGCTGTTGCGGGCTGGGCGGCAGAAACGCGTGTGCTCGTCGTGAGGGAGGATAGCGCCATTGCGCGGGAAGCCGCGAAACTCCTCGGCGGCGAACTGGCTCGCCAGGGCTGGAGTTCAACCGAAGCGATTGTGGCTTACGAGCGGCCGGTGCCGGATTTGCGTCGTGATGGCGAGCAGACAATCGTGGCCCTCGGTTCGCGTGCATTTGTCACCGCCATCCGCCAGACGGGTGGTCGATCCGTTGTGGCGGCGCTGATTACACTTTCCGGACTGGAAGATCTTCTGCCCATCGCTGGCGAGCGATGGTCGGCGATCGTTCTCGATCAGCCGGCCGAACGCTGGTTGAACCTCATACAGACTGCCATGCCGGGTAGGCAGCCAGTGGGCATGCTGGTAGGGCCGGCCGGGCTGAAGCAGGCCCGGGCGATGGAACGAAAACTACAGGATCGCCGGTGGAGTTTTGCCATAGAGTCCGTGGCGTCGCCCGAGGAAGTGGTGCCGGCGATCGAGCGCTTGCTGCCGCATATCGGACTGCTGCTGGCGCTGCCCGATCCGCTCGCGCATAACCGCAATACGGTACAACCGCTGCTGCTCACCACTTATCGCGCCGGTATTCCCGTAGTCGCCTATTCGGAGTCCTACCAGCAGGCCGGCGCCGTGCTGGCGTTGTATTCGACAGTGCCGCAGATTGTCGCCCAGGTGATGGATACTCTCCGTCAGTTCCTTGAGGGTCGAGCGCCTGCCAATGTGCAGTTGCCGCGCTATTTCACGGTAGGCATCAATACCGCGGTTGCCCGTTCGCTCGGGCTGAAATTGCCGTCTGCCGCCGAACTGGCAGAGCGCCTGCGCAGCCTTGATCAGTAGGAGTGCCGGTCCAGCTTGATGGTCTGCATCAGGGTGGCGGCGATTTCCTCGATCGACTTGGTGGTGGAGTTCAGCCAGCGGATACCCTCGCGGCGCATCAACTTTTCCGCCTGATCGATTTCCCATCGGCAGTTGTCGAGCGACGCATACTTGCTGTCCGGCCGCCGCTCCTGGCGGATTTGCGTCAGCCGTTCGGGGCCGATGGTCAGGCCAAACAGCTTTTGCTTGTGTTTGCCCAGGCCCTCGGGCAAACAGTTGCGCTCGAAGTCCTCGGGAATCAGGGGGTAATTGGCAG
>Ga0187786_10000154_pt1 | contig 22327 bp, 21 predicted proteins | sample 0815_BV2_10_20_M_FD_132449 | JGI IMG/M metagenome (GOLD analysis project Ga0187786, IMG submission 132449) | Tropical peat soil microbial communities from peatlands in Department of Meta, Colombia - 0815_BV2_10_20_MG | ecosystem: Environmental > Terrestrial > Soil > Wetlands > Peat | place...
GACTTTTTCAGGAAACACGACATGCCCCGCACGCCCCCCCCTCCGGAGGGACAGCAGTTCACCATAGCCAAGGTCGCGGCAGTCCCGCCGGAACTGCTCCAGAGGGAAATGAAAAACCACACCGCCTGCCGGAATGTGTACCGCATCGATCTCCCCCTGCAGGGAACAGTGCAGCAGTATTTTTATTGCACGGATAACGCACAGATCAGGCTGATCGGGAAAATGATTCCCTAAAACCCTGCAGCCACAGGGCGCGCGGATGGCGGCTGACGAGCGCGGGTTGCTGTTCTGAAAAAACCGCTGGTATTTGTTGCTGTCCACGCCCTGCCGTGAATCCCGAACGCGCTGCCGGCGTCCGGGCAGCCTGACTCCGGATGCCCGGTCCCGCAGTCATAACGACGTTTGCATTCTTCGGATCTGCATCATCCGCACCCAGCCTGCGTTTTTGGATAACTTTAACTTGAAACAGCCTTAACCACTGTGGTAAAGTCACCTATGGCTCTCACGGATTCGTTTGCCCGCCGTATCGACTACCTTCGCATTTCCGTTACGGACCGCTGCAATCTCGCCTGCATCTACTGCAAACCCCATACGGAAATGAAGGCGCTTGAGCATTCGGACATTCTCACGTACGAAGAGATCCTGCGGCTTGTAACCCTTGCCGCACGTCTCGGCATTTCTCATGTGCGTGTTACCGGCGGAGAGCCGTTCGTGCGGCTTGGCGTTGTTGACTTCATAGCGAAGCTCGGCCGCACTCCCGGCATCGAAGATGTCAGCGTTACCACCAACGGCGTACTGCTTGCCGACATGGCGGAGGCACTCGTCATGGCGGGCAAGCCGCGGCTCAACATCAGCCTCGATTCCCTCAAAGCCGACCGCTTCCGCGAGATCACGGGCAGCGACACCTGGGACGCCGTCTGGCGCGGCATTAACAAGGCCGAAGCGCTCGGCTTCTTCCCCCTCAAGCTCAATATGGTTCCTGTCGGCGGCGTGAACGACGATGAAATCGTCGACTTCGCGCGCCTGACCCTGAAGCGACGGCTGCACGTGCGCTTCATCGAGTTCATGCCCATCGGCGCGCATGACCGGTGGCATAAGGACGTGTGCATTTCGTCGGACCAGGCGCGCAGCGCCATTGAGCGTGAATTCGGCCCCCTCGTCCCCCTTGCCGCCGCGGCCAAATCGGCGGGACCGTCCGCGAATTTCCAGATTCCCGGCGCAGCGGGTGTGATCGGGTTCATCAGCCCCATCAGCAAACATTTTTGTGATTCGTGCAGGCGCCTGCGGCTCACGGCGGACGGGAAAATCCGCCCCTGCCTGCTGTCGGACACCGAGATTGATATCAAGTCGGTGCTGCGCAGCGGTTCGGGCGATGCAGAACTGGAGCGCACGCTGAGACTCGCCCTGGAAATCAAGCCGGAACGTCACCGTCTTGTTGAGAACCCGTCCGAGTGTTTCCAGCGGTCCATGTCGAAAATAGGCGGATGAGGAGCGTGCCATCATGGCGGAACTGACTCATTTTGACGAGCGAGGTGCAGCGCGCATGGTAGACGTGAGCGCCAAAGCGGAAACCGTGCGCGTGGCCGTGGCCGAGGGCCGCATCTTCATGCAGCCGGAAACGCTGTCCCTCATCCTTGACCGCAAGGTGGTCAAGGGTGATGTTTTCAGCGTCGCCCGCATCGCCGGCATCATGGCCTGCAAGAAGACGCCCGAACTCATTCCCCTCTGCCATCCCCTGAATCTGTCGTCCGTCACGATCGATTTCGAGCCCGACCAGGAGAAGCATTGCGTGCTGATCCGTGCCACGGTCAGAATCACGGGCAAAACAGGCGTTGAAATGGAGGCGCTCACTGCCGTGTCCCTTGCCGCGCTGACGGTGTATGATATGTGCAAGGCAACGGACCGGACCATGACCATATCAGAAATCCGGCTGATGAAGAAATCAGGCGGGAGAAGCGGCACGTTCGAGCGTGAACCCGGTGTTTGAACGTTGCGTTGCACATCAAGTGCCCATGCCACCAGGGGCAAGCGGAATGGCTTGTCCAGAGCCCGCAGAGCAGAGGCGATGATAATCATCTGCTTCACAGGTTTTCAATCCCTCCGATTGACAAAATTCCGTTTTTCCACTAAACTCATAACAAGGTAGCATATGATTTTGTGAAAGGGGGGGCACGTGTGGGTGCACTGTTCGACACCGCAAGACAGATAGAACCTTGGCTCACAGCGCGGGGGTTGAAGCCGGAAGACATCAACCGGGGGATGAGCATCCTTCTGGGAGACGACTGGAAGCGAATGGGCAATGATGAGCTGCGGGAGCGGCTTCAGGCAAACGGGCATACATTGACGCAAACCATGCCCTACTTTGCCGACGAGATCGAGGCCCTTATCCGCGGGGCGATCAAGCTCGAGGATTTTCGAACCAGTTTCATTGACACGCTGGCGCTTCGCCGTTGAAAAAAATGCTCTACCGGCGTATCATGTAACCGCTGGGTTATCAGTATGCGAGGTGGAGCATGCAGGACGCGTTGCTGGAAGAAAACAGGCGGATGAGGCTGCTGCAATTCGTCGTGGATCTCAACCAGGCTGTCTTGATGCAGCAGCGCGATTTGACGCTGCGGGAAGCATTCGATATCATTCGCAGCACGAAGCAAGCCGCATTGAACCTCTTTCCTGGCAAAGAATCCGTATTTGACCTTATCTATACACCGCGCTTCCGAAGAATCATCCGCGAGCGGTTCCTTATTCCCGGCGGCAAAAAAGACAACTCCGCATGATTCGCCGCCCTGCCCGTAATTGCGCACCTGTTTGTTTCTGACGATATTTGCGACCATCTCGGGTGCCATTGCCCCTTTAACGAGCAGTCATGTCTTTTTCAAGCGGAGTGGAGCCTTATCCGCGGGAGCCGGAATATCCCCTAACGCGACCTCCCGGAACTGCTTCCTCGCGACGGCTCGATATTCACCATCGCGAGGAAGGGCTTTCCACCCCAGCGGGAGCGGGGATGCCAAAGCACGGATTTGCAGGCGGCCGGCGCAGGTCGCTTCATGCCGCTGTTAACTTCTCGGATACCCTGGCGGATAGGGTGCATATTCGTCATCCTCCCAAAGCCGGTTTTTCTGCTCTCCGCCGCACCTCACTATCCCTTTTCTGCAGAGCGTCTCACGCCACTCATATTTGATCAGGTTTTTCTGAATGGCAATGAGTTCCGGCTCGAACTCAACGCGCACGACGGGCGAATAGCGGGAATCGCCGAAACCCGTGCCCGCGCTCTCATCTGCCCGCGCCTTTGCTTCCGGCCGTGCTGCGTCACCGGCGGAAGCTGGCGGGGCTGCCGCAGGCGCTTCTTTTGCCGCGCCGCGCTCGAGCAGCGGCCGGGGTTTTTCGCGTTCGCGGAATACGGCAGCAGCTATGACCCCCATGGCTGATGCATCGGCGAACGTCCGCACGCTGTAGGAATCGCCGGGCTCGGTGAAATAGAACCGGTGCACTTCGCTGTCCGTGGTCCTCCAGCCGTCGTAGCGGGCGGTATCATAGGGATTGACGATATACATCATTTCACTGCTTTTACAATCCGAACGTTTGCCCGTGATGATATTTCTGCCGTCCACTGCAATGACTACGCCGACCCGCTCGGAGGTATTGTTTCGTACGACAATCCCGTAATTCTCGCCCTTCTTTGCTTCGAGATAGTTTTTGATGACATGGGTGCCGTTTTTCCAGAAGTCCAGGAATGAAAACCGGTGATACTGCTGACCGTGGTCCGAGACGATCTCGATGGTCACCTCCCCCGGCAAAGGCGCTCTGCCATGGCTGACTGCCGGTGCTGCTGAAACCAGTGCTGCCGTCATGACTGCCAGTATCGTGCTTCGCATAGCGAATTCCTCCTTGTCATACGTTTCGGTAAAAGAGTGCGGTCTTTGCACTTCTGCACATTAGACAAGGCGGAGCTTCCGTTTGTTCCCGCCCGGGAGCGGAATGATATCAGCATTTTTCGGAAAAGTCGGAAACGCGAAAGCTGCGGCTACGGGTCGACATACCGCAAGCGGGGCTGTAACCTGAGGGCGTTTTTTACGTGATAAACATCTTTGAGCAGCGCAGGCAGCGGGGGGAAAGCCGGTCCTGGTAGAATGATTTCCGGAAGCGGCGATAGGCTTTGGTTCTCCAGATATCGTCGAGCGGCTGGTTGTTGATGTTTCCGAAGGTTAATCGATCCGGCTGGGCGTCAGGCGCGGAGAGATTCATAAACACGCAGGGATGCACATCCCCGTTGGCCGCTATGACGACTGCTTCTTCGATGTTCTCGCTGCACAGCACGCGCCTGCGGCCGGCGTAGCCGATTTGATAATGTATCGGGATGCCGGCATGCTCGCCTTCGATCCTGACTGCTTCCAGAACAGATTGGAGCTCCTCGTACTCTTCTTCCGTCCGCGGGAAAAACGCTTCTCGTTCAAGCTCCGGAGAGAGCGGTAAATCGAGCGTGCTTATGACGACCTGATCCACGCCGAGGCCTTTGAGCAGTTCCGGAAGTTTTTTCACTTCTTCCCGGTTCGACCGCAACAGCAGGTAGGCGACGTGCACGGCAGGCTTGTCCGCGCCGGCCATCCGTTTTGCCGCCGCCGTCATCCGGATCTTTGCGAGCACCATGTCGAGCCGGGCTCCCGTGCGGATGAAATCGCTGCACGGCTCGGTATGCGCCAGGGAAAAGGTGAGGACGTCCAATCCCGTCCGGATGATCCGGTCGATGGTGTCTTTATCGAGCACGATGCCGTTCGTTGTGGTGCCGACGCGGCATCCTGCGTGCTTCGCGATACCGGCCATCCGGAAGAAGTCAGGGTTCAGGAAGGGCTCGCCCCAGCCCTGAAGATAGACGAGCTTCGTCTTTTTGAAGGCGGGTGTCAGTCGCTTGAAGGTCTCAAGCGTCATGTGCCTGCTTGTCCAGGCATCGCGGAAAACCGTGTGCGGGCAGTAATTGCACGAGGCATTGCAAAAGGAGGTAACTTCCACCTGAATCCAGTCGAACGCCGGCGCGCGAAGGGAGCGCAAAAAATCACTCAGCATGGCGGCCGCCTCCCCCCTGCCTGATCGTAAAACAACGCATGCTTAAATTATATCGGCATCGGGGGAACCGATCAAGCGCCCGGCTCCTCAGATGGGGATTCCACGCTGATCGGACCGCGGCTGGGCTGCCTTCCCCGTCGTGCACTGGTCCACAAGATACACGAGCGACTGATACGGAACGCCGCCGTGGACCGAGAGCCCGATCTCGCACGTGCGCGAGTTCGAGTAGCCTGCGCGCGTATTCGCGGGGAGCGACGACTTGAGCGTCATGAGGGCTGATGCGTTCAGCTCGGGGTAGGTGAAGCCGCGGTCGCCTGCAAAGCCGCAGCATCCCACCTTCGGCGGAACCACGACCTGCTCCGCGCATGCCTGGGCGACGGCCTTGAACTTGTCCGCAATACCCATTTTGGTAGCTGTGCAGGTGACATGGAGCGACACGGCGCCCGGCATCTTCGTGAACGCAAGGCGGTCCATGAGGAACGCGTGGATGAACTCCACGGGCTCATAGAGCTTGAGGTTCGACGTGAACGCGGAGCGCATGCGGTAGAGACAGGGGCTCGTGTCGCACAAAACAGGGTATTCGCCGTTGTTGCTCGCAGCAAGGAGCGCCTGTTCGAGTTCCGCTGCCATGGACGCAGCCTGAGCAAAGTAACCCTTGCTCTCGAACGTGAGCCCGCAGCAGAGCTTCTTCATCCCGCGGGGAAAAACAACATCGTAGCCAGCCTTGTCCAGCACCGAGAGCATGGCCTCAAAAAGCGGGCGCTGGTCGGGATCGTTCTTTGCGGGTCCCATGGCCCGGATGATGCAGCTCGGGAAATACACGACCTTTCGATCGGATCCCTTGACAATGTCGGCAAACGCCGTCCCGGGCGTTCCTTTCGGCATCCAGGGATTCCACAGCGGGATCCTGTTCCGGGTGAGCGTCCTCATCCCCGCTGACAGGGATGTCATAAGCCGCGTGCCGAGAATCGTGTGGACCGCATGAACGGATTTGAGCCCCATTCGCACGAGCGCGTGGACGAGAGGGTACCGGTCCCGGATCGCCTGCGCGATCCTGCTGCCGAACGGCGTAATCTGTGCCGAGCGAAGGTGCTTCGTGAGCTCGCCCGTATTGATTGAAACCGGGCAGGCTGTGGAGCAGAGGCCGTCCACAGCGCAGGTCTGCTCACCCTGATACCGGTAATCGTCTTCCAGCCGCATGAGGCGGTCCGGGTTGTTACCTGCGGCGCGCAGCCGCGAGATTTCACGCTGGACCACGATGCGCTGCCGCGGCGTGGTCGTGATGTTTCTGGAGGTGCACTTTATCTCGCAGAATCCGCATTCGATGCATTTGTCGACGATGTCATTGGTTTGCGGCAGAGGCTTCAGGTTTTCGACGTGGAGGGACGGGTTCTGGCAGATCATGACGCCGGGGTTCAGGATGCAGCGCGGGTCGAAGGCATCCTTGATCCGCTGCATGATCTCGTACGCCTTCTCACCCCATTCCAGCTCGACAAACGGCGCCATGTTCCGGCCGGTCCCGTGTTCGCCTTTGAGCGAACCGTCATATTTCCTGACGACCATGTCGGCGACCGCGTCCATAAAATCGCGGTACCGCTTCACCTCGGCAGGCACGCCGAAATCCTGCGTAAACACGAAGTGCAGGTTCCCGTCCAGGGCGTGGCCGAAGATGATTCCTTCCGTATACCCGTGCTTGCGCATCAGCTGCTGGAGCTCCACGGTGGCATCGGCAAGGGACTGGATCGGGAAAGCGACGTCCTCGATGATGACCGTGGTCCCGATCTTGCGCGCCGCGCCCACTGCCGGAAACAGGCCGCGGCGGATGTCCCAGAGAACCTCGTATTCCTCCTTCTTGTCCGTGAACGTGATGGGGAACACCGTGGGGATTGCGGCAAGCGAACTGCGGACCGTTTCCATCTGCGACCGCAGCGTCGCGGCGTCGGCTGCCCTCGTTTCCACCAGCAGCGCTGCGGCATCCGGCGAAAGCGTTTTCAGATAGGACGGAAGACCGGCCTTGTTCTCCACGGAGCGGAGCGACGATCGGTCCATGAGCTCCACGGCGGAGACCGGCTGTTTTTTGAGGATGATGGTCGCCTTGCAGGCGCTCGCGATGTCCGGGAAGACCATGAGGCTGCTCGCCTTGTGCGGGTGTTCGACAACGGTTTTGTACGTTATCTCCGCGCAGAATCCCAGCGTGCCCTCGGACCCGATCATGAGGTGGAGAATGATATCGACCGGGTCGGTGTAATCGATAAATGCATTGATGCTGTAGCCCGTCGTGTTTTTGATGCGGTATTTCTGGGCAATCCGCTCCCGCAGCGCCGTGTTCTTTGCAATTTCGTCACGGATTTTCGTGACCTCCCGGATCAGCTCCGGCCGGGAGGCGACGAACGATTTTCTTGATGCGGGATTGGCCGTATCGAGGTCGGTTCCGTCGGCGAAAATGATCGCCATGCTTTCCACGGTCTGGTAGCTGTTCTGGGCCGTGCCGCAGCACATCCCGCTCGCATTGTTCGCCGCAATGCCGCCGATCATGCAGCTGTTGATCGACGCCGGATCAGGCCCGATCTTCTTCCCGAAGGCGGCGAGGGCCGCGTTCGCCTCGGCTCCTATCACGCCCGGCTCCAGGGCGATGCGGTTGCCGTTGTCCAGTATATGGATATGCTTCCATGCTCCCGCCAGAAGGATGAGGACCGAGTCGGTCACTGCCTGGCCGGAAAGGCTCGTGCCCGCAGCCCGGAACGTAACGGGTATTTTTCTTTTGTGGGCCAGTTGCAGGATGCGGATAATTTCCTGCCTCGTCTCGGCCTTGATGACGATCTTCGGGATCAGGCGGTAAAAGCTTGCGTCCGTGCCGAAAGCCAGCGTCCTGAACGGATCGATCAGCAGACGCGAGTGCGGAATGAAAAGGGACACATCGTCGTAATATCTCCGATAGGCGTTGGGAAGCCGCTCGTAATCAACTTTGTTTGCACGATCGTTCATCGCTCCTGTGCCTCCTCAGACGATTCATCAATCGAGTGAATCCTGGATAATATTTTACACTGGAACAACGTGACAACGTCTGTGATATTACAAACGAAAGACACATATCTTTTTCATCGCAATAAGAAGGCTCGCTTTGAACCGGCTGTTTTCCCATTTAGTTTAGAACAATCGAACCTGTATGCAAATGGCCGTCTCTCCAGATAAAATACTATACAAGTTTTTGCTGGATTCTTCCATCCGTGTTTGTCCTATGGAACAGGCACTGCGCACAACAATTCTATTGTCATGGCCGGAGAGATTGACTAATATGCATCGGTCCATTCGGCTTTTGGCATGAAAACCCCCGTACCCAAAATACAGATACGGCATCTCGTCCTCGATCCGCCGCTCCTTCTTGCGCCCATGGCAGGGCTCACCCACAGTGCGCTCAGGCAGATTCTCCTCGGATTCGGCGGCGTGGGGCTGCTGTCTACGGAAATGCTCGGCGCCCGGCGGGTGCCGAATGAAAATCCGGGGGTCTCTCCCTATTTAATCAGGACCCCTGCCGAAAAACCCCTTTCCTACCAGCTCCTGGTGGCGTCCGCCGACGAGATCGGGCCGGCAGTTGATGCACTCCATAAGCTCAAGGCGGACGCTCTTGATCTGAACATGGGCTGCCCGGCGCCTTCCGTGAGAAGGATCGGCGCGGGCATCAGGCTCATGGAAATGCCCGGAACCGTCCGCGCCATCGTGCGGGAAGCGCGCAGGCGCACGGAGCTTCCTTTGTCTGCGAAAATCCGGATCGGAAGCAACGCCGACGACAGGGGTTTTGAGGACTTCTGCGCCATGCTCCAGGACGAGGGAATCGATCTCCTCTCCATCCATGCGCGGTACAAGCACGAGTCCTTTGCCAGACGGCCGCGATGGGAAACCATCGCACAGGTGAAAAAGCGGCTCTCGATCCCCATAATCGCAAACGGCGGCATCTTCACGACCGACGATGCACGGCAGTGCCTTCGCCTGTCCGGAGCTGACGGGCTCATGCTCGGCCGCGGGGCTGCCATGAAACCATGGCTGTTCGCCGAGATCGCACGAACCCTCTACGGCTGCGACACTCCCGAACCGGAGGTGGTATTGCCGGATCTGTATTTCACCTATATCGACAATCTCTGTGCGCTGTTCCGGCCGGAGCATCGCCTGGGAAGGCTGAAGGAATTCACGCACTATTTCGCGAAAAACTATACGTTCGGCCACCATCTCGCGTCGCGCGTCCAGTCGAGCGCGAGCATGGAAGAGGCAAGCGAGCGGGCAAGGGTCTTTTTTGAAAGCCGGGCGGAGTGAGGGAAAGAGGAAACAGGTTATTCGCCTCGTCGGACGGGCTGGACCGCCTTTACAGACTGCTCCGGCCCGCATAGAAAGATGATTCCGCTATGACCGTGAAGTCGCGCTTTTTCAGTTCGATACGCAGGCTGAAATCATAGTCTTTTGAGTTTTTGGAGACGATAAGCTGCATTCCATCGCTGCAGATCATCGTGAGATGCGGCTGGAAGTTGATGTAACTGACGGTTTTTTCCAGAAGCTCCTTGATGGAACCTTCCGCTTTCACGAACTCAAGACGTCCGTCAACGCCTACTTCAATATCCCCGGAGCGTGTATAGGATTTCAGGTGCGCCACGGTTAACCAGTAAGGCCGAATTCGTTGATACGCCGTAGCAATGCGGGAAAAAGTGTTGGAAGCCGGAAGTGCAACAGGTGCGGGTGCGTCCCCCACGGAGTATCGTTCGGCCGTGGTCAGCACCCCTGAGCATAGTGCATCGCACAGCAGTTTATTATCAGATGGTACTTGATGCTCATCGGATTCGTTGAAGAATTTGCGGAAGTAACGGGCGGTTTTCTTTTCAAATCGGAACAAGACCTCTTCGAAACCGTATTCGATGAACAGATCGCCTGTTTTGAAGGATGTAGTTGGTATTCCCATAGGAGAGACCATCTCCCGTATCAATTTACAACACGACTTAAAATCCGCAGCCTTCACGGTTTCGGTATGCGGATCCGGCTGATCATGAGGGAACCGGACAATGCATACAGGAAGACGAGCGGATGGAGCGTAAACCCTCCGATTCGAACAGCCCCGAACCACAGGTTCTGCTGGAGCGCATCGAATGCGGCCGCTGCGGTGAGAACGAAGACAATGATGATGGAAGTCGGAATGGGCGTTCCTTCGAAGTATTTGACTTTTCCGGTCCCCTCCGACAGGGCGTCCGCCGTGACGTTATAGCGGGCCAGGCGCGAGACCCCGCAGGCAACGAAATAAGCCAGAATGATCCGGTCATAGAGCCCCTGCAGCCCGCAGCCGTACCCGATGATGGCCGGCGCCACGCCGAAGGAGATCACATCGGCAAGCGAATCGAGCTCCCTCCCGAGCAGGGAGGTCTTGTGCCGCCACCGTGCCACGCGGCCGTCGAGGAAATCGAATACCGCTGCGGCGAGGACAAGGCCTGCTGCGAAATAGATGTGCAGGACATCCGGCGTTTGGAGATACGTCATCATAGAAAAGATCGCGCCCGTGCCGCAGATGGCGTTTGCGAGCGTGAACCAGTCCGCGAGCTGAAACTCGCGGATCATGGAGAAGCGCTTCTTGGGAGAGTTTGTCGTCACTGATTCCATGGCAATGCTCCTTGGCTTGTGTGAATCGTTGCACGGGTGTACACTCTTTTTGCTTATCCCTCCTGACCTCCTAATTTCCAAAGAAGGAATTTTATTGCGTCCTCACCATCTCCGCCACGCATTCGATGTGGTAGGTGTAGGGAAACATGTCCACCGGCTGCAGCCTCCTCAGGCGGAAGCCGAAGAGGTGGAAAAATTTGAGATCGCGGGCAAGCGTGGCCGGGTTGCAGGACACATAGACGATCTTCTGCGGCACGAACGCGAGCACTCGCTCGACCGTCTTGAGCGTGGCACCGGCGCGGGGTGGATCCAGCACGATCACGTCCGCGCGCAGCTTGCGCTGGATGAGCGTCTTGAGACCTTTCTGCAGGTCGTCGGCGATGAATTCGGCATTGGAGATGCTGTTCAGCGCGGCATTGGCGTTGGCGTCATCGACGGCGGAGTACCCGGATTCGACGCCGATGACCGTCTTTGCCTGCCGGGCCAGGGGCAATGCGAAATTGCCGATGCCGCTGTAGAGGTCGAGCACCGTTTCCCTGCCCGTGAGGCCGGCAAAATCGAGCACGGTCATTACCATGTTTCTGTTCTGCTCCCAGTTGACCTGGAAGAAATTCCCCTCTGTTGCTTTAAACTTTATCCCGTCGTTTTCGAGGTGGAGCTGATTGCTGCCTACGGAAGCTGCTTTCTTGCGATCCGCATACACGGTGATACCGATGACCTGCGGCGCGATTTTTTTCAGATTTTCGAAAAAAGGCTCGATCGGCGGGAGGCTCCCCCCGCTGCTCCAGAAAAGGAGGTGCACGTCGCCCGACGGCGCGGCATTGATGTGAATCTCCTTGAGCGGGGGCAGCTGCCGCTCCAGGCTGCGGATGGTTGTGAGCGTCCTGTTGATGGCGGGATCGAGCAGGAACGCATCATCCACTTCGATGAGATCGTAGGTGCCCTGCCTGAAGAAGCCGATCTGCTGACTGCCCCCCGAAGAGCGGACGGTGAATTGCGTGCGCAGGCGGTAATGGTCGGTGCGCGGCGACGGAAGGATGGGAAGCGCTGTCATCGGGGAAAGGCCGCCGATTTTCGACAGGGTTTCAAGCAGAATTTCCTGTTTGAACCTCAATTGTGCGGGATAGGAGATGTGGGGCCAGGTGGCGCCCGTGCACTGCTTTTCCCCGCTGCAGGGAGGGGTGCTGCGGTCGGGCGAGGGATCGAGGACCTTGATGAGGGCCGCTTCGAGCATGCCCTTGCGCTTTCGCCGGACCTCGACGAGCACGCGCTCGTTCGGGAGTACACCCGAAACGAAGACGGCCTGACCGCCTGCGAGGCGGCCGAGCCCGCTGCCGCCGTGCACGAGCTTTTCGATGATCAGTTCGACGTGTTCGCTCATCCGAGGATTTTTTTGACCGTGTCGCGAAGGAGCGCTGTGTCCGCGGACTTAACCACATACGCATCCGAGCACCAGCTCCCGAAGTCGTGCTTGTATTCCTCGTATGCCGTGCAGATGATGACGGGCAGGGTCTTGTCCTTCTCCTTCATCTTGCGCAGCGTCTCGATGCCGTCCATGTCGGGCATGCGCATATCGAGCGTGACGAGATCAAACTTGGTAGCATCCATTTTCGTGAGCGCCTGCGCCCCGTCCGCCACCGTGGTGACGCCGTAGCCCATCTCCTCGAACTCTTCCCTGTACAGCTCGCGGATGTTCTCCTCGTCGTCGACTACCAGAATGTTCTTCATCTATGCCTCCTCAACATCGTGGTTTATTCTACCTCATTCCTCCCCCCGGGGGAAGTGTCAGGGGGCGGGCAGTTTGATCGTAAAAAGCGCACCGCCTGTTTCCTTGTTCCGCAGTTCGATCCTGCCGTGATGGGCCTTGATGATCCGGTTCGTGATGGGCAGTCCCAGTCCCGTGCCGCGCGGTTTGGTCGTGTAATAGGGATTGAACACGCTGTTCATTGCCTTGAGGGAAATGCCCGGCCCCGTATCGCCGAACTCGACCGCGACTTCGCGCGGCTCCGGGGTGACGAACGTTTTTACCGTAAGCACGCCGCCTGATTCCATGGCCTCCATGGCGTTTTTCAGGATGTTGATTACCGCCTGCTTGATCTGCTGGTTGTCCAGCTGGAGCTTCGGGACCGCGGGTGAAAAGTCGGTCTCGACGCGGATGCGCCGCTGGGTGAGTTCGTCCTCGTAGAGCATCAGGATCTCCCGGAGCAGGCCGGCGACGTCCGTTTCAGCCGTGTTCGGCGTAACTTCCTTGATATACGACAGATTGTCGTGAATGATCCCCTCCAGGCGGGAGACCTCGCTCAGGATGATGTCGATATATTTTTTGTCCTCGCTCTGCTGCAGTTTCTTCGCAAGACGCCGGGTAAATCCGCCGATCGATACGAGCGGGTTCCTGATCTCGTGCGTGATCTCCGCCATCATGGCTCCGAGGGCCGCCATCTTTTCCGACTGGACCAGCTGTTCGTGCAGTGCGCGCATGTCCCGGTTCATCGTCTCCAGGTTCGTATGGATGATGGCATTTTCAATCGCAAGCGCCGACTGGTGCGCGAACATGGTGAGAAACCGGATATCGCCCTCGGTGATCGGACGCTGGTTGAACATGTTGTCCACGAGGATCACGCCGATGGCGCGGTCCTTGGCAATGAGGGGCACCGTGGCAAAGGCGTTCACTTTGAGCGTCTCGCGCAGGTCACGCGGCACGAGCGGGTCCGCGGCTGCGTTGACGATATTGTACGGCTTCTTCTGCATGGCCGTCATCGCCAGCACGCCCTCCGGCTCAGCCAGGGACACACGGAGTCCCCGCGCCAGGCTGTTCAGGGCCGAGTCCCGGTGTTCGAAGAGCTCGCCCGTCTGTATCCATTCTATCAGGCTCTGGTGTCTGCTCTGCACTTCGCTCCACGCCCTGCCGGCCTCCTCCCAGCTCGTCGGCCCTACGCCCATCATGCCCTGCAGCGTGTTCGTGCGCTCGTTGATAAGCAGCAGAATCGCGCGGTTAAAGCCCAGCCCGCTGCCGCCCATGGTCGCCGCGGTCAGGATGATCCTGAGCAACCGGTCGAGGTTGAGCGTCATGCTCATGGCAGTACCGATGTCGTTCAGGATGGCCAGTTCCTGGGCGCGGTTGCGCGCCTCCGTTGCCAGCGTCTCCATGCGCTCGAACATGCCGGCATTTTCCACTGCCACGGCCGCGCTGCTGGCCACGGTGGTCAGAAACTGCAGGTCGTTGTCGGTAAAGGGGCGGTCCTCCTGCCGGTTGTAGACGGTGATGACGCCGATCAGCTGGTCCCGGAACACGAGCGGCACGCCGATGAGGGAGCAGGCGCCCCCGTCTGAAAAGGCCTTGAGCCCGGGGTCAGCGCCGAGGTCGCGGATGAGAAGCGGCCGCTTTTCCCGCGTCACCCGCTCGGACACGGAGAGGCCGATCTGCGCGTCGATTTCCGACAGCGGGCCGCCGCCCGCCGTGTAATAAGCAAAGGCTTTGCGCCCCTCCATCTCGGCCTGGCTCGTCAACCGGATGGTGCAGGCCTGGGCGCGCAAGGACTGGGCGCTGTTCTTGGCGATGAGCGACAGCAGCTGCGCCAGGTCGAGCGTGGACGTAAGAGCCATGCCGATCGCATATATGGTCGAGAGTTCCGACAGGCGCTCCTGGATGTTCTCGATGAGCTGCGCCGCCTTGATCACGCCGCTGATCTGGTTTGCCGTGGTCGTGACGAGGGTGAGATCGGACGACGTGGCCTGCCAGGACGACAGGGAAAGCACGAAGATCACGCCGAGGCATATGTCCTCGTCCATGATGGGGGCGGCCACAAGCGACTTGAAGCGTTCAATGCCCGAATCGGGGATGTAGGCGAACCGTGGGTCCGAGTAGGGGTCTTCAAGCGCAAGCGGGACCTTCTGCTCCGCGACCCACCCCGCGATGCCTTTGCCCATGGGGAAGCTGAGCTTGCCCACGGTTTCCTGGTTGAGTCCCACTGCCGCGACGAGGGTGACGTTCTTTGCAGGCCGGTCGAGCAGGAAAACGGACGCTCCTTCCCTCCCTGTTCCGTGCACGACGACCTCGACAATGCGCTGGAGCTTGTCCCTGAGATCGGTGGCGGAGTTCGAAATCCTGCTGATCTCGCTCAGGATGCTCAGTTCCCTTTTTTCGATGGCTTCCATGATAAACAAAGGGTCAAGTAGCAAGGGACAAGGAAAGTGCTTTCCTGCTTCAACCTTGCTGCTTTATGCATGACCTTTGCTCCTTCTATTTGCAGTTCCCCTTGCTACTTGCTACATACTCCTTGACCCTATCTTTTCTTCATCGCCTCCCGGTACACCTTGATGTACTCCTTGGCCGAATGCTGCCAGGAGAAATCCTGCTTCATGCCGTGCCGGATGAGTCGGTTCCATTTCACCTTGTTTTCGTACACCATGAGCGCCCGGTCGATTCCGTCCAGCAGCGCGGCAGCCGTGTACTCCCCGAACACAAAGCCCGTGCCGTTGACCGGGTCCGTACTGTAATCCACCACTGTATCCGCAAGCCCCCCCGTGTTGCGCACCACGGGCACGGCACCGTAGCGCTGTGCGATCATCTGGCCGAGCCCGCAGGGCTCATAGCGGGACGGCATGAGGAAGAGGTCACAGCCGGCATAGATCTTTTTTGCAAGCGCATCGTTGTATTCCAGCAGGACCCGGAGCGCTCCGGGGTGCTGATCGGCGGCCTGCGACAGGAGCCGGTGGTACTTGTCGTCTCCCGTGCCCAGGATAACGCACTGTGCGTCCAGGCGCATGATCCGGGGAAGCGCTTCGGCGACAAGATCGAGCCCCTTCTGGTCCGCGAGGCGCGTGACCATGCCGATGAGCGGCGCCCCTCTGTCGGGCAGGCCGAGCCGCTCAAGGAGCGCCCGTTTGCAGGCAGCCTTGCCCTCTGGCGCGGCGGCGCTGTAGCGGACCGGCAGCGAACGGTCCTTCGCCGGGTCATACGTGCGGTAATCGATGCCGTTCACTATGCCTCTCAGCTCGGCTGCGCGTTTTTCGAGCACGCCTTCCAGACCGTAGCCGTATTCAGGCGTGCGGATTTCCCTGCTGTAGGTCGTGCTCACCGTTGTTACTATATCGGAGAAGACGATGCCCGCCTTGAGCAGATTGATCATGCCCCAGAATTCGATGCCGTCGGACTTGAACACATCCCATCCCAGCCCGATGAGGCGCGTGTCCCAGTGCCAGAATCGGCCCTGGTAGCCGAGGTTGTGGATGGTGAACACCGATGCGGCCTTCCGCAGAGCGGCGTCGCTGCCGTACGCCCTCTTGAGGTACAGCGGCACAAGGCCCGTCTGCCAGTCGTTGCTGTGCACGATGTCGGGCCGGAAATCGAGGGCAATGCAGAGCTCGAGCACGGAACGCGAGAAATAAATGAAACGCTCGGCGTTGTCCGGATAGTCGGTCTGCCCCGAATTGTACAAATCAGGCCGGTCGAAATAGATGTCTTTATTGATGAAGTAGACGGTGACGTTTCCGGCGGTCCTGCCCCTGAGTACGTCGCAGCGCTCCTGCCAGTCGCCGAGCGGGACATAAATGGTCGCAACGCGCTTCAGTTTGTTCGCAGCGATGTCGACCTGCCGGTACCGCGGCATTACGAGAACCACCTCGTGGCCGAGGCTCGCGAGGGCCGGCGGCAGGCTTCCCGCCACGTCCGCAAGACCGCCGGTTTTCGCGAACGGCGCCGCCTCGGACGCCGCAAAAAGGATCTTCATCTGAAGGAGCCTTTCTCCAAAGGTCTACCCCCGGGAAGGGGGGAACGCAAAGATGAGGGTGATGATCGTGCAGCCGACCGCGATTCTGTTCATTGTACATCTCAAAGGCGACAGCGGGTCGTCACAACTTGATTTCCCGCAGGAACTTGGCAGCGTCTTCGGGAGGCGTAGGGTTGATGTAGAAGCCCGAGCCCCATTCGAACCCGGCTACGTTCGTCAGCTTGGGCATGAGCTCGATGTGCCAGTGATAGTACTCGTTGCGCTCGTCGCGGAACGGCGATGTGTGGATGACATAGTTATAAGGCGGGTTCGAGAGTGCGCGGTCGATCCTGCGCAGCACATTCTGCAGCAATGCGGCCAGATCGCGAAAATCGTCGTTCGTCGAGCAGGAATAGCACGACAGATGGCGCTTCGGCATGATCCACGTCTCGAAGGGGAAGCGGGGCGCGTAGGGCGCCAAGGCGACGAACAGCGGCGTCTCGATCACGACGCGGGTCGCCGTCTGCACCTCCTGGCGGACGATATCGCAGAAGATGCAGCGCTCCTTGAGCTCATAATGGCGCTTGCACCCGTCGATCTCCTCCTGGACCTGGATCGGTACGATAGGCAGGGCGATGAGCTGCGAATGCGTGTGCTCCAGGGTGGCGCCCGCGTTAATACCCTCGTTTTTGAAGATCAGCGTGTACTGGAACCGCCGGTCACGCTTCAGGTCTTCCATGCGGTCGCGGTAGGCCCAGAGCATCTCTTCCATGGCTCTCGCCGGCAGGGTGGACAGGGTCGCTTCGTGATCGGGACTCTCGATGATCACTTCATGCGCCCCGATACCGCTCATTTTATCGAAGATGCCCTCGCCCTGCTTGTTCAGGTCGCCCTCGATCTGCAAAGCCGGGAATTTGTTCGGCACGGTTCTGAGCCGCCAGCCCGGCCCGTCAACGGCCGTGCCCGCGTCCCGGTACGCGAGGATCTCATGCGGTGTTGTGCGTTCATTGCCCGCGCAGAACGGGCAGAAACCGGTGCGTTTTTTGTTCCGTTGGTCCGGAAACTCGTTGGGGCGTTTCCCCCGTTCCGAAGAGATGATGACCCACCTTCCGGTGATCGGGTCTTTTCGCAGTTCAGGCATAAACACTCCTCATGGTGCGGCGTTTTCGTCGCTGCGGGTCGCGCGATTTCATTATTATAGCCGTCCGATTCCCGGTTGTCAAAACAACTCTTGCCGTGCTATGATGGCGGGGCATGAAACGGACGCTCGACAAACTGTCAGTAACCCTCGGTAAAGTGCTGGCCGCCCGCGGCCTGCAGGGAGGCTTACAGGAGTACCGCATTGCACGCGCATGGCCGGCCGCTGTGGGGTCCGTCATAGCGAAGCATGCACAACCGGGCCGGTTCAAGAGCGGGAAACTGACGCTCGTCGTGGACAGTCCGGCGTGGATGCAGCAGCTTGTGCTTATTAAACCCGAAATCATCGGAAAGCTGAACGACCGTCTCGACGCTAAGCTGGTCCGTGATATTCTCCTAACCATCGGGGACGTCGGGGAGCCGCCGGGTGGCGGTCACGAGGGGGAAGAACAACAAGCTGCTGCGTTGTCCGCTGATGAACAGGAACTGATAAGAAACAGCGTGAGCACCATATCCGACGAGTCCGTTCGCGCTGCGCTCCAGCGTGTTTTCGAAAAAGACAGGCTTCGAAAAAAAACGGCTAAAAACTGATACAGGGTTCCCGGAGACGGCGAGCAGTTGGTTCTCAGGCGCCGTTGTGCCGGAAGCAGAAGGGATCACGGTCTTCAAACACGTTCATGCCGTGGCTGTACGTCGAAGCAAGACATCCGCCGCAGACCGGCCGGATCGTGCAGGATGCGCACGCGGAGCTGCCCTCACGGTAGCGCCGGGCCCGGTCCGAATCATAAATTTCCGAGAAGCTTTGGCGATAAATAGAGCCGATGGGGGAAGGGAACTTGCGGCAGGCGTGGACATCGCCGTCTGCGAGCAGGGACACGAAGTTGAATGCAGCGCCGCACCCATAGCCCGTGCACCCGCCGAAAAGATCCATGCCCTGATCGTGACGCATGATGTTGAGGAGATTGTCCTTCAGCCCCAGCACGGTGTTCGTGCGCATGGCTGCGAGATAATCCCCGAGAAATTCCCGGTAGCGTTTTTTCCCGGGCATCGCAAGCTGCGCGCCTTCGCCCACCATGGAAAGCCGGTTGAAGTGAAGCACATCAGTCTTCCCGCGGAGCGTTTCGCCCAGGGGGAGCACCTGGTCGATGTTTTCGCTCGTGAGCGTCAGCATGACCATGGAAGGAACACGGAGCTCCGCAAGCATTTTCAGAAATGACAGGATGCGTTCGAAGTGCCCTGCCCCGCGAATCCCATCGTTGTGTTCCCTCAGACCTTCCAGGCTTACCTGGAAAAAAGCCGGCATCTGAATCGAGATCAACTCTTCGATCCGCTCGCGCGGTGCCGGGTTGCCGAGGATTGCCGTGGTAAAGCCGCGTTCCGAAGCAGCGCGGTAGATCCCGGTGAACGCGGGGTGCAGCAGGGGATTGCCTCCGGTGAAGGAGACCGCTCCTGCGACGTTCCTGCTCATACAGAAGGCGCGCAGATCGTCAAGGATCCGCATCGCCTGTTCGAGCGTGGGCTGGCTGCGGTTGCTCCGATCGTAGCAATGTTTACAGTGCAGGTCGCAGGCCTGCGTCACGTGCCACTGGAGCGTGAAGCTCGGCGTTGACAGGTATTCTTCGCCGATGTGCTGACTGGAGTGAAAGATTGCCGGGTCACGCCGCAGGGATGACGGGGGCATGAGGAGCAGGCCGCCTGCAGCAGCCCGGGAGAGCGCGGTGTCAACTGCGCCCACCGGTATTCGCCCTTCCTTTGCAACGGCTTCCGCCGATATTCCCTCCACCACCATCTTGAGCACGAGGAGCTGCTCGGCAGCCGCCGGCTGCACGGAAGTCCGCCCGGTGCGCGGGTCGAGCCAGACGAGAAGGCGCTCATGCTTTCGCACGGGAGCATTTGCCGGATGACCGTTCATGTACGCGTACAGACCGCTCCAAGAAAGCTCGAGCATCCGGAGCGTCGGGTTCACTGCGGGCCGGTCCGTGCTCCGCGGGAGCGCGTTCCGCTGTTCTTCCACGGCCCTGCAGGCCTCTTCGAGACGGGCAAGTTCGGGCAGAAATTCAGGGAATCCATGCGCACGACGCGCCTCAAGCGCAGAGGATAAGGTTCGAGTTTCGATTGCGTCCATACAGAGCGCGGACAATGCAGCCCACATCGCCTCGCCCGATGCGGTCCGGCATGCATCGTATGAAAAAGTTTTTTTGTAGAGGTCTGTCCTGCTCATCGTGTAGGTCAACGGGATCCCGGGAGGGCTGGAATGCAACCGGCTCCCGGGATGCTATACAGGTTCAGCTGAGTAATGCTTTATTGCCGCAGGTTCGTAGCCCGCGGGGTGCTTCCTGGATCAATTGTATAGTGCAGCCTGCACTATTTGCTGCCGCTTCAGCTGCCGGATGGGGCCGGCTTCGACGGCTTCGCTTTCGAGCCGCTTCAGCCGCCTGTCGGGGTCGGCGCCGAAGACGGATCAGGTTTTGATCCGCTTCAACCGCTCTTTGTTGCCGTTACTTTGGTGGAAACGTCCGTTCCACTTGTTTTACCGCTTCAGCTGCTGTCAGCGGTGCTGCTGCCGGCGCCGAGTGTCAATCCCGCGCCGGCAATCAGCCCGGCAATGCCGAACCCCGCCAGGAACCGCTTCAGTTCCTGACTATCCATGGAGCACCTCCTTTCCTATTGATGCAAGCCGCCACGATACGACATCAGCGTATGTTTACGCGGTCGGCAGTATGAATCGAAGAGTCGGCAAATATTGCTCTATTGGATTAAACGATGAGTTTAAAAAGAAACGATAGATTCAGTCTATACCGTATGGATGGGGATGTCAAGCGGCCGGTGACGTCGGCGGAAGTGAAGAAACAGGGAGTCAACAGCGGGGAGCGCCCGGCAAGGAACTGTGTCACGAGGGCAGGGATCGTTCACTGCAGCCTGTCAGGGAGTATTGCTTTACGTATGCGCCCGGTATACTCGACGAGCGGCGTCATGGTATCGTGCGGCATGCAGGCAGCAATGTGCCCGATGGGCGTGCCGGATCCCGGCAGGAGCAGCGTCGGTGCAAGTTCGGCAAGCGGGAGTGCGAGAAACGGCCGGTTCAGGATGGCGGGATCGGGCAGGATTATGTCCGGCGTTTGCATGACGAGCGCATCATACAGGATGAGATCGAGGTCAATGGTCCTCGCGGCATATGCATCGCCGACACGCACGCGGCCGAGTTCGTCTTCGATCCTCCTGAGCACCTGATGCTTCAGTGCCAAAGGCTCCAGATCCGTTTCTAGCTCGACGATACAGTTGTAGAACCGCGGATCCCCGGGTCTCCCGAACGGATCGGTCTCATACACCGTCGAAATCCCCGCAATGCGCACTGCAGCGTCGAGCCGGCGGATGGCGCGCTCGATGTTCTCCTGCGGATTGATATTCGACCCCAGACTGACGAACGCTTTGCTCATGCATGCTCCCGCCTGCGCGTTATTTCCACACCCGCGCTGCGGGCGAACCGGAGCGCTGCGGGCTTCTCCACGCGGACCCGGGCCTCCTCGACTGCGGGATGCTCCAGGCAGACAGCGGCAATCGCCTCTGCAAGGGCTTCGATCAGGGAGAACCGGGAGGACTCCGCAAGGGTGAGGACCTTTTTCTTGATCGTGCTGTAATCAACAGCGTCTTCGATGCGGTCGCTTTTTCCCGGCAGGCGCAGGTCGGCGCCGAGTTCTATGTTCACGAGGACATCCTGCCTCTCGCGCCGTTCGCCGTCAGTCACGCCGATAAAGCAGCGCACCAGCAGATCATTAATAAGGATCCTGTCCACCCTGTCCCTCCCGAAGGTGCATGCCGCCGTCCACAAAGATCGTCTGGCCGGTTACAAAATCGCTCCCGAGCAGGTACACGACGGCGTCTGCAATATCCTCTGCCGAGCCGTGCTGTTTGAGCGGAACGGTGCGAGCGCGCTCCGCGAGATACCCCTCATCCTTGCCAGCCGGCGGAAGAATCAGGCCGGGCGCCACGGCGTTTACGGTCACGTGCGGCGCGAACTCAAGCGCGCAGATGCGCGTCAGCTCCGCCAGCATCTTCTTGCTCAGGATGTATGCCGCATGGTCGTCGTCAAAACCCGTGATATTCGTGTCGAGCAGGTTCACAATCGCCCCGCGGCCCGCGAGGCGGGCGAAATCACGGCTGAGCACGAACGGCGCCCACGCATTCACGTGCGCATGCCGCACCACATCGCTCAAGCCGATGGTCTTCAGGGTGCCCGACAGGAAGATCGACGCGCTGTTCACCAGAAAGTCGAGCCTTCCGCAGAGTTCGATCGTGCGGGCAATGAGCGTGTAATACTCATCGGGTTTTTCAAGATCGGCGGCAATATTCCAGCATTTCACCTCGTTCGCCGTTATTTCCCTGCACACGGTTTCTTCCTCAACTCGCAGAGGAGCGCGGCTATGGGCCGCTATGCTCACACCTTCTTCGGCAAGCGCCAGCGCGATCGCGCGTCCGATGCGCTTGTGTGCGCCCGTAATCAGTGCTACCCTGCCCTTCATGCGGGAGGCGGGCTCCTGATTTCCTGCGCCCTGGCTTGTCATGCCTCGTTCCCTCATCCGCGGCTGTCTGTCAGAGCGTCTATTTTCGCTGCTACAATAAAATCGTTCAGCGTAAGGCCGTGGACCTTGTGCGTCGTGAGCGTTACCCGGACCTTGTTGTAGGAGATCGTGATGTCCGGATGGTGGTCTTCCTCATTTGCAAGGGCTGCGACGCGGTTCGTGAAGTCCATGGCTTCGCGGAAATCGCGAAACCGGAACTCCCGGGTGATC
>Ga0187786_10000155_pt1 | contig 22293 bp, 23 predicted proteins | sample 0815_BV2_10_20_M_FD_132449 | JGI IMG/M metagenome (GOLD analysis project Ga0187786, IMG submission 132449) | Tropical peat soil microbial communities from peatlands in Department of Meta, Colombia - 0815_BV2_10_20_MG | ecosystem: Environmental > Terrestrial > Soil > Wetlands > Peat | place...
CGAGATTGTGGAGGTACCGCTTCGCGGTGAATGCCGGGAGTGCGGCAAATCGTTCGAAACCGAAGAGCGATATGTCCTCTCGTGCCCTCATTGCGGCAGCGTGGAGTATACGCTCTCGAGCGGTCGTGAGCTGACTGTGGCCGACTTGGAGGTTGAGTGATGAAACTCAAGGTAACAACCAACATTCTTACTGCCAATGAAAAGATAGCCGAGGGGAACAGGGCATTGTTTGACGATGCAGGGGTCTTTGTCCTGAATCTTATGAGTTCTCCGGGAGCCGGGAAAACCACGCTTCTTGAGGAGACAATCAAGCGTCTCAAGGATCGTATCCGGGTTGGTGTCATAGAAGGCGATATTGCTGGCACTGATGACGCGATGAGGATTGATGCCCTGAAGGTTCCGGTCGTCCAGATAAATACGGGCGGGGCATGCCACCTTGACGCCAACATGATAAGCGAGGTTCTTGAGGATATTCCCTATCGTGAGCTTGATCTGCTTGTTATCGAAAATGTCGGCAACCTTGTTTGTCCGGCGGAGTTCAAGCTCGGCGAGCACATGAAAGCTGCCGTGCTCAGTATTACCGAAGGCCATGACAAGCCGCTGAAATATCCGATAATGTTTCAGGAATCGAGCGCCTTGGTGATTAATAAGATGGATCTCAAGCCGTTTCTTGATGTCGATGTTGAGAAGATAAAGCGCGACGTTCTTTCCCTGAATCCGGGCTGCGTCATTTTTGAAGTTTCATGCAAAACCGGTGAAGGCCTCGATGCATGGATTGCGTGGCTTCAGACGACCATTTCATGAAGCTTGCCTTGCGAGAGGCTGAGAAAGCCTATCGCAAGGAAGAGGTGCCTGTCGGGGCGGTTCTCGTCATCGACGGAAAGGTAGCCGGGCGGGCGCATAATATCAGGGAATCTCAATTCGATCCGACCGGTCATGCCGAAACCATCGTGTTGAGGAGGGTTGCGCGGAGACTGAAGAGATGGCGGCTGTCGGACGCAACGCTCTATGTGACGAAAGAGCCGTGCGTTATGTGTGCTGGGGTAATCATGCATGCGCGGCTCGGACGACTTGTATACGGGTGCGGTGACGCAAAAGGCGGGGCGCAGAGCCTCTTTCAGATATTTACGGACCTTCGATTAAATCACCGCCTGAATGTGCAAACCGGAGTATGCGAAGCCGAGAGCGCGGCGCTCTTGAAGCGATTCTTCGCGGAGCGCCGGAAGGCGGTTAGGGGGGATCATGAGTCTTCGACTGATCAAGAATGTCTTTAAAGTTTCATCATTTGTCTTGCGGAGCGCTTTAGGAGGCGCTGCGGCGGCAGCATTTGCTACCGCCTTGCTCCTGCGAAAGAAAAAGAAATAATTGCAGGGTTGTATTTTATCGGTTTGCTCCTGAGATCCAGCCGAGCAGCATGTTCACGATACTCGCGATGATAGCACCCCAGAATGCCGGCCAGAAGCCGTGAATCTGCAGCCCGAGGTCAAGAGGACCCGAAAGATAAGCGGTCAGCATCAGCATGAGCGCATTGACGACGAGCGTGAAGATGCCGAGCGTCAATATGATGAGCGGAAAAGAGAAAAAGGTCACTATCGGCTTGATGAGCGTATTGACTACGCCGAACACAAGGCCTATTATAATTATCTTCCACCATTCACCCGTAAATACAATACCGTCGACCAGCTGGATTGCAGCACCGATGGAAAGCGCATTAATCATTATACGGAGCACTATGTTGGTCATTGCACCTGTCCCTTCCCCTGCCGTAAATTCAAAGCCTGAAATCATTTTATACTAGCATATCAAGAAACTGGCGGGCCGGATAACCCATTCGGGCTGTCCGGCCACTGGATATGATCGCCGTTGTGCCAACCTTATAAGCTAATTGAGATACCCCCTGTCATATCGCTGGCTGTCACATATTTCCTTGACATAATCTTTTACGAGCCTGTCTCCTTCAAAAACGCGCTCACGTACCTTTTTGCAACGGGTCGATGCATTTTGATCATAAGGTTCTGCAACATACGTATACTGACCATTATCCGAGCGATACTGTACCGGCCGGTTCGTTACCGCCGCTTCCCTTGTGCCGCGCACCGAAATGTCCGCAAGAGTTCCGCCGAGAAGTGCACCCAGACCGGCTCCGATGACACCGCCGCGCCAACCATTGTGTCTGTCGAGCAATGCACCGGCGGTTCCGCCGGCAAGCGCTCCGGCGCCGATTCCCTGAGCATGATATTCGGTACATGCGGTCACAAACAACATGACTGCTACCAGTACGAGTGCTACGGCTTTCCTGATTGCGTATATTGATGCATTCATTGTCGTCCTCCTTTGGTGCTCTTTGCCTGTTCAGACTGCATTTCGCATGCCATGGTTTAATTGGCACCCCAACAGTTTGAATAACAAGGAATATCAACCTTGGATTTACTGTCCTCAGTTCCCGATTTCAGGAATGCTTCCTCATGTTGGAATCGTATAACGAATGGAACGAATCGTGGGTACGTCAACAAGAACTTGAAACTCAGCCGGCGTGTATGGCAGTGCCCGCAATGCCTTGTCGTGCATGATCGGGATCATAACGCTGCTGTAGATATTGATGTTATAGGGCGGGACACTCCCGAAGTTACGCCTGCCGAGAGAAGGGCCGCTGTTAAATCGACTCTGTCGATGAAGCAAGTCGTTCGCTGAAACAGGAAGCTCTCGCATCTCAGTAGCTTAAGATGCATGGGAATTGATTCCCGTGAGTATGTCACTTATGCGTGAAAGGGAAAAGACGGTGTGCTGCTGATCAGGAGAATTCCTGAAGGGCGCGCAGTTTGCGCACGATAGCGGGGAGGGTATCAAGAAGAGTGTCTATCTCGTAGTCGTCAGTAGCTCGTCCAAGCGTAATCCTCAGTGAACCTGCAATATGGGCATCGGACAGGCCCATAGCAGCGAGCACATGAGAAGGTCCTGTTTTCGCAGCACTGCATGCGGACCCTGTCGAGCATGCGATGCCGGCCTCGTCAAGCTCGCGCAGCATCAATTCTCCTTCGGCATGAGGAAATGAGATGTGGACATTCCCCGGCAACCGATGCACCGGATGTCCATTCAGGAATGTCTTCTTAATCCGGTTTGTCAGTCCCTCGATAAGGCGCAGCCTTAGGCGGGTAAGAGAGGCAATCTCATCAAGCATCACCTCGCGTGCAAGATCCGCAGCAACTCCCAAGCCGACGATTCCGGGAACATTCAGCGTCGAGGAGCGTATTCCGCCTTCCTGGGCCCCGCCGTGCAGGAGCGGTTGTATCTTGCTGCCGCTGCGGACATACAGCATGCCGATGCCTTTTGGGCCATACAGCTTGTGAGCCGACGCGGACAGGTAATCGATCTGCAGTTCATCGACCAGCACCGGCAGATGGCCGAAAGTCTGTACAGTATCGGAATGCACCGCGATTCCGCATTCTCGTCCGATACGGCCAATCTCGGCAATCGGCTGGATGCTCCCGATTTCATTGTTCGCATGCATTACGGAGATAAGAATTGTGCGAGGAGTGATGGCCTTGCGCACTTGATCCGGATTTACCATGCCGTATTTATCCACAGGGAGGTATGTTACCCGAAAGCCATTCCGTTCAAGATAATTGCAAGGCTCAAGCACAGATCGATGCTCGATTGACGAGGTAATAATGTGATCGCCCCGTCCGCGCAGAGAAGCAGACACTCCTTTCAGGACGGTATTGTTGCTTTCTGTGCCGCTTCCGGTAAATATGATTTCATCATTCTTTGCGCCGATAAGCCGAGCGAGCGAGGCGCGTGCCTTATCAACCGCCTTTTTGGCCTCTTTGCCGAACGAATGACTGCTGGAGGGATTTCCGAACAGCGAAGAAAAATAAGGGGCCATGGCCTCGCACACTGCGAGAGCTTGCGGTGTGGTGGACGCATGATCGAAATAAATACGTCGGGCTGTATTCTCATCAATAGCCATTTTGCTAGCTTAACAGCCGAAGGTCATCCAGGGCAAAAGATATCCCCTACCGTCAAGTAATGTCATTTGCCGGAAATAATGCGGACATGAGCAAGAAGGTCCTTTTTTTCTCTGCATGAAGAGCGATGCCGATGCTATAATAATCGTCTCAAGCCGTTCGCAGCACATCTGGAGAGGTGGCTGAGCGGTTGAAAGCGGCGGTCTCGAAAACCGTTGTAGGGGCAACCCTACCGGGGGTTCGAATCCCCCCCTCTCCGCCAGTATCTAACCCGCTCGCAGAGTGCCACGAGCATTTCCGTGGCACCTACTCTAACTCCTCATAAACGAAAGCAGGTGCTTTCGAGATAGCTCCTTTTTTTCTGATGGGCTGAAAATAATTCTCCAAATCCGTTAATGCTCGATTATGTTGACTTCCGGAAGTTGAGAACCTATAAATGAGAATGAAAATACAGCTTATTGGTTTGACGTGTCTTTGGACGCTACTTGTTAGTTGCTTCCCAGAATTAGTTTTCCCGCCGATTTATTCGTGGTTTGCAATTTCTTTTTTCTATGAAATCCTTTGTGACCGCCACGCTGCAAGAACCGGATGCGATTAATACGACTGGCGATGGTGGCGGTCTTTTTGGATCTATCAGAAAGGGAGGTTAAAGCCAGTATTGGGGGGAGCAGCTTCAGCCACGCTTCTGGTTTTGTAACAATGCGGATTAGCTGCGATAGAAATAGGTAGTCAAGCCTGCCTGAATGTTAGGCATACCTTAAGCACGTACCGGTGGGATATTGATAACGGTGGCTGCTTAGCACAGGCCGAGGCTTGCACGATCGCTCTTCCACCACTTGACTGGACGCGGCCCGTTGATTTTCCGTGTGCAGATACTTAATGTTAAAGCAGATGGATTGCGTGCTTTTAAGTGGAAGACCGTTTTCCGAATATGGTTCGTTTTTTCGTGATTGCAGGATTGAAAAGTTGAAAGGGCACAATATTAGTGATTCGCAATTATCTCGGTAAGATGCTTCCTGCGACACTGCGCGCTCGATTGCTGCTTATGGCGTTCATTGTTGTCAGCATCCCTATTATTTCAACAGGATACGTTCTTGAGATCAAGGGTCGTCAGGCACTCATTGAAGAGAAGCAGACCAAACTGTTCGGTTTGGCGAGAATATTGGACCAGCACCTCGGTCATGGATTTGATGCGCTATTGAGTGACTACAACGGAGTCCCGGACGACCGGAGGGCTAAAATCGCATTCCTGAACTTACAGCTCCGTAACTTTACCGATCATATTGCTGAAGCAAATCCTGGCGTTGGAGTCGGCTATTACAGCAAAGCCCTGAACGCAATCATAACGTATGGACCCAGCAAGGAATATGGGGGAAAAGTCGGTATTTCAATTCAGCCATCTCATCCCGGTTGGAAGGTTATGGAAAAAGGTGAACGAATGGTCGAATCAGGGCCTCTCGTTCGAGGACATATTATGAATGCCATGCTGCCAATCGTCAGAAATAATGAGGTCATTGGGTATATTTGGGCAAATGAATTTACGGAAGCGATTGAGCGACAGGCAATGGATATGGATAAGACGATTATCTGGGTGATTGCGGTGGGTCTTATGTGCAGCCTTGCCCTCAGTTTTTCGATGGCTGACCGGGTGATCCGACATGTGAACACCATAAAGAATGGGTTGCGCCGGATGCAGAGCGATCTGCATACTCCCATTACGCCTCTTCAGGGAGAGCTGGGTGAAATTGTATCAGCGGTAAATGATATGGCCCAGGCGCTTATCAATGAGCGTTCTCTGAACGAAAACATTCTGATGAGCATAGCGGACGGTGTCATCACCGTCGACATGCATGGTGACGTGACCTCAATAAATCCCGCCGCTAAACTAATGATGGGTCCGACGGCCGCAGATGCTGTCGGGAAACCCTATGCATCACTATTCAGCCAGGAAGTTGAATTTACCAGCCTGCTGCTAGATACGCTGCAAAGCGGAAAGGAGCATATCAGTGTTACGCTTGACTATCCATTGAAGGATAGGGTTCTGCACATAAGTACCAGTACTAGTCTGCTTCGCGATGATAGCAGCAGGGTTATTGGTGCCGTCGCAGTCTTTAAGGATCTCAGTGAAACAAATCAGCTGCAGAAGCAGCTGATGCGTGCTGACCGTCTCGCAGCCCTTGGGGAGCTGGTTGCAGGAATTGCACACGATATTCGTAATCCCTTGACATCGATACGCGGATTTATGCAGTATCTGCAAAAGAGCGCTGATCCGAGGGAATGGCAGGAGTTCAGCCCTCTGATCATTCGAGAAGTGGACGGATTGAACCGCATTGTGGGAGAACTGCTTGAATTTGCGAAGCCGTATCCGCCGCGAATTTCTATGGTGCAGGTGAATGATTTGATTCAAGAGATGTTGCTCTTCGTAAATAAGGGATCTGATGAACATAAGGTGTATTTTGACCTTAAGCCCGATAATACTATTCCAGCTATCGAGGCGGATGGAGAGCAACTCAAACAGGTGGTGCTGAATCTGTTCATCAATGCATCACAGGCGATGCCAGATGGCGGATCCGTCACAGTCAGGACCGAGAGGGATGACGACGCAAATGTTATTCTCGAGATAAATGACAGCGGAACTGGAATAGCTCCCGAGCATATTGAAAAGATTTTCGATCCTTTCTTTTCGACGAAACCATCAGGAACCGGTCTCGGTCTGGCCGTCGTGCAACGCATCATCAATGCTCACCACGGGAAAATTGAAATTATGAGTCAACTCGGAAAGGGAACTTCAGTTGTTGTCATATTGCCGATCCATCATGAAGAGAGTGTCGCAACATGAAAGGTTCGAATCGTATATTGGTCGTTGACGACGATGCAAGCGTCCGGAAAATGCTTTCAGTGGTGCTCGGCAGGGAAGGGTTTGACGTCGTCTGCGCGGATGATGGAATTCGCGGTATTGAAGCTTTTCGCTCATCGACTCCAGATGTTGTGCTCATGGATATTCGAATGCCCCGGATGAACGGGCTGCAGGCAATTGCCGAAATCCGGAAGATTCGCAAAGAAGCTGCGGTGATATTTATGACCGCTCATGCTGCTATTGAAACTGCCGTGCAGGCATTGAAGCTTGGTGCGTTTGACTATATCTTGAAACCATTTGACCTTGACGAAGTGCTTTTGTTAGTCAAGCGGGCCTTGCAGTTGCGGGAGATGCGACATGAGATTAATCTGTTGCTTCGGGAGCTCTCCGAGAGTTATTTGTTTGAACGCATTCTGACTGACAACCCCCGTATGAAGGAGCTTTGCGCTACAGTTGCCCGTATAGCAAAGAGCAATGCCAACGTGCTCATCACGGGTGAAAGCGGATCGGGCAAGGAGTTGATCGCAACGGCAATTCATTACAACAGTCCTCGGAGCAATGGCCCCCTGGTCAAGGTCAATTGCGGCGCAATTCCCGAGGGACTGCTCGAAAGTGAATTTTTTGGGCATGAAAAAGGAGCCTTTACCGGAGCACTGATGCAGCGAAAGGGACGCTTTGAGCAGGCCCATAGCGGGACCATTTTTCTTGATGAAATAGGCGACATTCCGTTGAGTCTCCAGGTTAAGCTTTTGAGAATCATACAGGAGCGGGAATTCGAGCGGGTCGGCGGCAACGATACAATAAAGACCGATGTGCGGGTAATTGTTGCTACAAATCGAAACCTCGAAATCATGGTGAAGATCGGCGAGTTTCGCCAGGATCTTTACTATCGTCTGAACGTGGTGAGCCTTTGGATGCCGCCACTGCGGGAACGCCCTGAAGACATCCGTCTGCTTACCGACCACTTTCTGCAGAAGTTTGCAATCGAGAATCAAAAAGATATTGTTGATTTTGATGAGGCAGCTCGGGGTGCCATGCTGCACTATCCATGGCCGGGCAATGTCCGCGAGCTGGCAAATGCAGTCGAAAGTGCAGTTATCATGTGCACCGGCACGATGATTGTTGTCGAAGATCTTCCCAAGCATGTCTGGAAGATGGAAACGCAAAGCACGGCAACTGAACGTCAGGAAGACACGTGTTGCAAGAGCAGCTCGCTGAGGGAACTGCTTGAAGAATTTGAAAGCCGGGTTATTACCCAGGCTCTTGAGCGGAATCAGGGCAATCGGGCAAAGACCGCCCGGGAACTCGGGATTAGTCGACGTTCTCTTCTCTACAAACTACAGGAATACAGCATCTCATAGCGCAATTCTATGCACAGGTGCGCACATCCCTGCGCATGGTCTTTTCAATTTATTATCCTCAGAATCGTTTCTCCCTTGTATTTCAACACATTGCCAAGTGGCACGTCAGTTGCTCTTGCTCCTGCATAAGGTTCGATGGATCTGAGAAATTAGTTTCCTTGCAAAGGTCTCGCTCGTGCGCACAGCCGTGCCGTGCAGTGCAGAGAATTGAAAGGAGAGGGTGGAAATGAGTATCCCGCAGAAAGTGATCAGCTTCAAGGACGCAGGGCAGTATTTCCGGGACGGGATGACAATCATGTTTGGAGGCTTTATGGGCATCGGCACGCCTGCGGGGCTGGTTGGCTCGCTGCTAGCGGAAGGAGCAAAAGACCTCACGCTGATCGGCAATGACACAGCTTTTCCGGAGACCGGTGTCGGCCCGCTTATTGGCAACAAAAGGGTTGCCAGGTTGATTGTATCCCATATCGGTACAAATCCTGAAACAGGGCGTCAAATGATGGCACATGAGATTGAAGTGGCTCTCGTCCCACAGGGTACGTTGATTGAACAAATTCGCTGCGGCGGATCTGGCTTGGGTGGAGTACTTACGCCAACCGGAGTCGGAACGGTCGTTGAGACTGGAAAAACAAAGCTCTCATTTGACGGTGTGGAGTACCTCGTCGAACGTCCGCTTCGAGCCGATGTCGCCATTATCAAGGCCAAAAAGGCTGATCGCGTCGGGAATCTTGTTTATGAGAGAGCTGCGCGCAATTTTAATCCTATCATGGCGCTCGCTGCTGATCTGGTAATCGCTGAAGTTGACGAATTGGTCGAAACCGGAGCTATTGATCCTGATATCGTAATGACCCCTGGTGCTCTCGTGGACAAAATTGTCTTGGCTGGGAGGGATTGATTATGCAAGCAAAAGAGATCATAGCCCGACGGGTTGCGCAGGAACTGAAAGATGGGTATGTCGTGAATCTTGGGATAGGACTGCCTACACTTGTTCCGAACTATCTCCTCCCTGACATCAATATCACGCTTCAGTCTGAAAATGGTTTTCTCGGTCTGGGTCCGCTCAACGGACAGGAACCGCTGCCGAACCTCGTTAATGCTGGGGGGCAGCCGTGCGGCATGATACCAGGAGGCTCTTTTTTCGATAGCGCCATGTCATTTGCATTAATTCGCGGCGGACATGTTGATGCGACTGTGCTAGGCGGTTTGCAAGTGGATTGTTGCGGCAACCTTGCCAACTGGATGGTTCCAGGCAAAATGGTTCCAGGCATGGGCGGCGCGATGGATCTGGTGACCGGCGCACGCCACGTAATTATCGCGATGGAACACTGTACGAAAGATGGCGGCTCCAAGATTCTTAAACAGTGCAGCCTGCCGCTTACCTGCAGAGGCAAAGTGCATCTTATCGTTACCGAGATAGCCGTCTTTCGAGTCGACAACGGCCTTGTTCTTGAAGAGGTCGGGCCGGGCATCGACATCGACGTTGTTCGCAAATGTTCAGAAGCTGATTTCCGAATCAGCCCAACCTGCAGGCAGATGACGATTTGACCGCATGCGAAAAAGGAGGCTATACAGTGGCAGATAAAAAGGAATCAAAAAAAACGTCGCAAGAGCAGTTTGGTATCCTTGAACGTTGTGGACTCTGGCTAGCGGAATGGAGCGAAAAATGGTTTCCCGATGCTCTGGTATTTGCTCTGCTCGGAATAGTTATCGTGTTCTTTTTTGGTCTGTCAATTGGGGAGGATCCGTCCAAACTGGCGATAGAAGGCGGTAAGTCATTCTGGATTCTTATTCCTTTTACCATGCAGATGGCTATGATCATAATCGGAGGATTTGTAGTTGCCACGTCGCCTCCCGTCTATCGGCTGATCCAGAGGCTTGCCGGTATTCCGAAGTCTCCCCGTGCGGCCATTGCCTATGTTGCGGTTTTCTCCATGCTATCGTCCTTGATTTCATGGGGGTTCAGCCTCATTTTTAGCGGTCTACTGGTGCGTGAACTCAGCCGCCGGCTTGAAGGAATGGATTATAGGGCGGCTGGAGCGGCGGCATATCTTGGGCTTGGAGCGGTGTGGGCGTTGGGTCTATCCTCATCAGCAGCACTTATGATGGCGACGAAGGGGGCAATCCCTCCGAAACTTTATGAGATCAGCGGACTCATTCCGTTGACGCAGACCTTGTTTACCTGGGCTAACTTCTGGACTATGGCAATTCTTGTCGCCCTATCTACAATCATCGCCTACCTTTCAGCCCCATCTCCGGAGCGTGCTAAAACAGCAGCCGATTTTGGTCTCAAGTTCGAGCCTGTTGACATGAGCATTGAAGAGAGAAAGAAACCGGGCGAATGGTTTGAATACAGCCCTATATTGACAGTACTCACCGCTGCGCTCTTGGCATGGTATCTTGTCGATGTGTTTCAAAAATCTCCCACAGGGGCATTGGCGGCACTCGATCTGAATACATACAACCTGATCTTCATTACGCTTGGTATGCTGTTGCACTGGAGGCCCAAAAGATTCCTCCGTGCGGTATCGCAGGCCGTTCCGGCCACCGGCGGTGTTCTTATCCAATTCCCATTTTACGCCGTCATTTTTGGGATGATAGCGGGAACCGGAATCACCAAGTGGCTGGCATCGTTGTTCGTTTCCATTACTACGCAGGGAACATATCCGCTTTTGGTGGCGCTGTATTCCGCAATCCTTGGCATATTCATCCCGTCAGGAGGCAGTAAATGGGTTATTGAAGCGACCTACGTCCTGCAGGCCGCTGTCGAGCATCAGGTCAATCTTGGGTGGGTTGTTCAGATTTATAATGCTGCCGAAGCAATTCCTAATCTCCTCAATCCATTCTGGATGTTGCCGCTGCTTGGCATGCTGCATGTGAGGGCACGTGACCTGGTCGGATACTCGGCGTTGCAAATGTTCATCCATATTCCGGTGGTCTTTTTCCTCTGTTGGTTTTTCGCCCAGTATATCCCCTATATTGCGCCCGTGAAATAGGGTAAAAAGGAGACAGAAAAGGAAGATCGCATCATAGAACGGGGATTGTAACAGGTCAAGTCCAAAAAGTTCTGCTGAAATACTGCCATTTCGGGTCTGCGGCACCAACAGCGTTCTTGTGCCTAGCCGCGTATACAGCTGCCGCGGCCGATACCCATTGTGGGATCCTTGACGCTGTTCCGTCCGCTCACAGCTCTCAGCCGATAGGTGCTTGGTCATCTGGGCTGTCAATACCTGGTTTAAGACTACCTCGATCAGCTTGGCCAGCCCAGGACCCTCGCCAAATAGGCCTTGCATTTGTTCGCCACTTACGGTTTACATCACAATTAGCGATCGTTTCGCTCCTTCGATAGTTTGTTCTCGCAATGAAAATCTACCGAATCGAAACGGTGGCTGCAACCCCGCGGCCTTTTTTACAGCATATTACGGACTTAATCCAATGTATGGAGTGCTTAAGATATTTGTTGAGAGATCCAATGCGATATCGGCTTGGAAAGAAACCCTTCAACCGGTATTCCATCTCCTCCGACTAACAGCTTGCGCTGTGGATGGAATGCAGCACTGAACGCTTCCAACCCTGGCAGTTTTTCGCTGTGGCTACCGCTCTTGACCTCAATGGCAGTGACCAATCGATCGGTCTTCACTATAAAATCAACTTCGCGGTTATTTTCACGCCAGTAATAAAGCTCACATTTCTTGGCCATGGCTGCATTGGCTAAGTATGCACCAATAGCCGATTCTACGAGTCGGCCTTTGAATGCAGGCTTCCTATCGACCTCAAGCGGCGACAGCCCTGACTGTGCTGTCATTAGAGCAGTGTTCAACACTTGCAACTTGGGACTTGAACCTCTTTGTCGTGCTTTATCGCCAGCATACTTCTGTAATCCTGTTACCATACCCGCATCTGACAACAGATCAAGGTAATGCGCCAGAGTTGTCGTGTTACCGGCATCTTGCAATTGTCCAGTCATCTTTTGATAGGAGAGGATTTGTCCGGAATATAAACAAGCTAATTCAAATAATCGGCGAAGTAATGCCGGCTTATCGACGCGGGTCAATAAGAGTACATCTCGGGATATCGTAGTTTCTATGAGCGCGTCTTTCACATAACGTGCCCAGCGTTCGGGGTCATTCCTGAGAGATATAGCTCCAGGATATCCACCAAAGTATAAATACTCATCCAGAGTAACCCCGAATGCAGAATGCATTTCTTGAAAGCTCCAATGTGATTGGTAGAGCATTTCAAAACGACCACTAAGACTCTCAGTCAATCCTTGCTTGATTAAAAGCGGGGCTGAACCAAGAAGAACAACCTGAAGCGAGATCTTATTAGCAGTATCTTCATCCCACAGGCGTTTTACGGTTTCATCCCAGTGGGGAATCTTCTGAACCTCATCGAGTGCGAGGACAAAGCCTTTCTTGCTCAGTTGAGCCCCAATGCGTGCAGCATCCCATTGCTGGGCAATCCATTGGCCGCCCCGTAAACCAGGTTCATCTGCAGAGGCAAGTGCGTTAGGTAGGCCAATGTTCTGAAGAACTTGTCTGACAAGAGTAGTTTTGCCGATCTGTCTTGGTCCAGCGACCACCTGAATAAAGCGTCTCTGTTCACGTAAACGAGCAATGAGTTGTCCGTAGCTGGAGCGCTTGTATTCTTTTATTGAGGTACTTTTCATATTGAGTAATTTTACTCAATATGAAAAGTAAATTCAATAAGGCAGGAGCAAAAAGATCATTCGGGACTGTTCATAATCGTCATAAAGCAGGACTTCCAGATTAGAGTCAGATCCGTTAGGTCAATAATCCTGACAACTTTTTTGAATCTGGAAATGTTGTTGTGCGGGCATGCCCTGAGGGGGTGCTATATATACATGCGGCTATATGGCTTAAACTCGGAGCGTCAGGCTATCGAGGCGACCGTTTATTGATGACACATGCGACTCCTTTTCCCTCACGCGCCGGGCCATAGCAGCCGTTGCATGATATGCATTCAGCTTTGCGACGATCACCCTCTCTCCAGCGCTTAATCAGATGTGGTTCTCGTATAAGCGGCCTACAAAACGAGATGAAGTCAGCCCGGTTGTTTTGAATTAATTCTTCAGCAATTTTATAAGACCGGATGCCGCCAACCAGCATCAGCGGAATAGAAATCTTTTGTTTATACAGTTTTGCTGCTTCCTGATAATAGACTTCTTCCTTGACAGTCTTCGGTGTCCCTTTGCGTGCAGCCATATAGGTAGCTCGTGCCGACCTCGATCCCCCGGACAGCTCAATCGCGTCCACAGATGATTCTTGCAGCAACAAGGCCACCCCGATTGCGTCTTCCTTCGTCAAGCCGCCTTCCATGAAATCTTCGGAATTCAGCTTGACGAATAATGGATAGTCAGATCCAACGGCAGTACGAACCCCTTCCACGACCTGGAGCAGGAGACTGGCGCGATTAATTAAACCCCCGCCATATTCATCTTTCCTTTCGTTCAAGGCAGGGGAGAGAAACTGACTTAAGAGATAACCGTGGGCGCTATGAATCTGAACTGCGTCGAATCCTGCTTTTCGTGCCCGCACAGAAGCATCTATGTATGAAAGAATAATATGTTCTATATCCGTCTTAGTCATGGCACGGGCTGTCTGCACCCCATTTTCCGCACAATCGTTGGGACCCATGGGTTGGACCCCTGTGAATTCACTGTTGGCCAAGCATCCGCCATGCACAAGCTGTAACGCAACTTTCCCTCCGACGCCGTGGATTGCCTCTGTTATATTCTGCAGTGCCGGAATAAAACGATCGTCATAGATAGCCAGTTGACCGGCATTAGATTGACCTTCTCGGCTGATGAATGTAAAACTGCTCATTATCAAGCCAACCTCGCCTAAAGCAAGATCTACTAACATGGATTTCAAGTTGTCTGTTGCAAAACCTTCTTCGTCGGCAAGCCCCTCCCATGTAGCAGAGCGGATGAATCGATTTGCAAGGGCCATTCCATTAAGAGTCACAGGTTCAAATAATGAACGCATAAAGCTTCCTTGTTAGTGAGTATTACTACTTGATAATACGGAGATATCAAGCCGACTTGAAAATGTCAGCTTTCTTTTGCCAAAAGAGAAGCTAATAACTGCTTGAAATTAATAGATTACTATAAAATGACCGAGGGTGCAATAGAAAATTCATGAAACGGAAATTTATAAAGACCGAATAAATTGCTATTGCTTATGTCAAACAATTGCAGTAACTTATCAGCAAATTGTGACACTTAAGATTTGAAAAAAAGCATGACGTAATTCGGAAAATATTATAGGTGAAAGGGGCGTTGTATGAAGTTTAAACGAATGGCGATAGGTATGCCGGTGCTTCTCATCATTATTTTTGCTGCATTTGTTTCGCCGATCTCAGCTGATGATGCCAGATTTACCATCAAAGATGGCGTCATTACTGATGCCCGGACAGGGCTTCAGTGGGTGTCCGCGCCTGAGCGACCTATGAATCATTATCAGGCTGAACAATATGCGCGTTCTTTAACCATAGCGGGCGGAGGCTGGCGATTGCCTGCCCTTGCCGAAGTAAAGGGCATTTGCGACGACAGGCAGCCAGGAGGAGCTGATCCGAAGTTTCGGATCAATGGTCATCTTGTTTGGGTCTCTGAAATCGTGGACGTGCGTTACGCGGGGTTAGTTCGATTTGGCAGCGGCTGTGCGGATAGTGCCGCGGCTCGCGATACACTGCTTGATTATCTTCGCGTTCTGGCTGTGAGAGTAAAGCGCTGATGGAGAGTTTTATAGTGAGGCTTGAATTATTTCAGTTGACGCTGCCTGCGGGGAGGCTGAAATGGGTCGATACTTGTCATGCAACCTACCACCAGAGGAGGTGACGATCCCAACAGAGTGACCTTTATGATGAGCACGTATTTGATGGCGGCATAACGAGAAAAAATATTATGGAGATGATCATGATGAGACGCGGAATTATTCTCTTTGCCGTTGTGCTGACGGCACTTTCCCTCGGGGTTGCGGCAGCTCAGGAGAATGAACTAGCCGGCGTTTGGCTCCACAAAGGCGCGGGAGGATTTACTTCGGAACTCATTATATTTCCTGACGGCCGATTTCAAAAACAAGATAGTCAGGGCGGACATCAAACACTCATCAGCGGACCAATACAAAAAATACCGAACCCGCCGACCCTGCGGTTGAACATCAAGGACTATGCTCCAAAGCAGTGGTGTGGGCCATTGGGGTGTACGACTATCAGGATGCCTGCAGCGGAAATGTATCGATATAAAGTTGAAGGCAAGGTTCTTCTGCTATGGGATCAGCAGGGCAAATGGCCGTATCAAAGGATTCGATAGATTGGGTAGTTAAGGCTGGAAGGTATTTGATCGGAAAGGAGGCAATGACGGACATTCGTGTCGTTCATATCGGAAGATTTGACGTCAGAAGATGGCGTCAGGTAATACTCTATCGGAAACCGTGAAATCACGGCTATCAGGAGGTCTGCAATGTGTGACTCGAAGAACGGATCGTGTAATTGTACAGAGCGCAGAAGTTTTCTGAAGAAAATGCTCATGATTCCTGCAGTATGGATTATTAGTCTTTTTGGCGGGTCGAAAAAAGCGGATGCAGGATGGGGCAGATGTTCAGCTTCCGGCTGTCCATGTCCCGCTTACCAGCAGATGTATGGAACCGATCTTTGCGGAAACTGCGGGCATACTTACAGCATGCATTGGTAACCACCCAGCAAGTCAGATCGCCAAGTCAATGGCATGCTATGACGGTTAAGTAAGGTGTACATGCACTGATAAGACGCCTGTGGAAAAATAACGGTAGGTCGGCCATAAACCGAGTCAAGCTTCACAAGAAAGTGGCTAATAGATTCGTGCATGATGGCAGGGGAATGAATATGCGAAAAACAGTCGCAAATTGGAAAGTGGCAGTCGCCGCTATTATTGCATCGGCGCTGCTATTTTCCTGTTGTCCCATATCACAAAACCCATTGTCAGATCGCGGTAAGGCGATATTCGATAAAAGGCTGCAGGGTGTCTGGCGGGTCGTTGCTGATGATTTCAGTCAGGGGGTTATTCACGTTGGGAAAACCGAGGGCGATCTGACGAAAGTGATCTCTATCGAGAATAAAGAGGACGGTGATTTTAAGATAGCAGTGTATGTTATGTATCCGACCGCTGCAGGCTCCAAGCAGTATATGAATATTGTTGTGGACGAGGCTTCAAGGGGAATCCCGAGCGAAGTAACAGGATATATGTTTGCACAATATGACTACAATGAGGTGTCCAATACCTTGTCGTTTTCCATAATGTCGATGCAGCCCATTGCGCAGGCAATCGCGTCGAAAAAGTTAAAAGGTGTTATTAAATACAATCATTCATCATCCCGGGCTAGCGACGATGCGGAGACAGTAAATGAAGGGAAAGCTGATTCGATCCAGTGCGTCACGATAACTGACACCGGCGATAATATTCTTAAGTTTATCGCCGAAACAGATCCACAAGTGTTATTCGCGAATAAGGTGACTTTAGAACGCATGCGATGAAGCTATTGAGAGAAGCGCCCCGTGAAACGAGATCAGAGAGATTAGTTCGGCGAGGCTTCTTTTCGTGCGGCGACAAGACACTGGATATGGAAAGGTTATTTTTGCGGCTCGTTTGAGCGGGTAAAAGATACTTTACACGACGGACAGAATGCAGTTTTCTTGTTCGGTACCGAATTGCCGCATGAGCTGCATACATACCGTTTCGATTTTTCGCTGCCATAGAGCAGGAGGCCGATGGCCGCAAATATACCGAGAAGCGCACTTATATGAAAAAAAGATACGGACAGCAAAGCGATACAAAACCCTATGCCGAGAGCAAGGCATCCGGGGATCGTAAAAGAAGTTTTCGCCTTTATGTCAGCCATGGACTTTCCTATGCACGGATCAACTTCCTTCATGATTCACCTGCTGAAGGTCGTCAGCTTCGTGAAACTCGGTTAATCTTTGCCGGCCCGCGCAGCACACAGCGATGATACTGAACAGCGGGCTTGCCGAACACCATCGCATACCCGATAATATGGTCATCAGGAATTCCGAGTCGCCTGCTCACTCCGGGAGATACCACGGTAAGTATCCAGTGGAGAAATCCGTTCCAGACCGTGCCGATTCCCATACTTTGTGCAAGCAGATCGAAGCTTGTCAAGGCGATAACCGCGTCGGCCTGCGGCGTCGGTCCACTTTTGGGGCTTGAGGCGATGAGCATATGCGGAGCTCCGCGAAAAATAACATCGCGCCCTTTATCCCAGGCCTTCACGACGCCCTCAAAGAATTCCATTCCTGATGGCAGGCTTTTCTGGTCCGCAAGTTGTCTGAGCACTTCAATGATTTCGCCTTTGACTTTCGCCATGGCTGTGGCATCATCGACGACGGTGAAAAGGGTCTGCCGGTTATTTTTCCCGGTTGGACAATGAGCTATGACATTGAGGATGCCGTCGATGGTGGTCCGATCAATAGGCTCTGTGCTATATCTGCGCACTGAACGGCGTCCTTTAATGAGCGTCTCGACGTATTTCGGAGCGGGCATATTACCAGCAATTTGCAGGGCACTTGTCGGATCAAGCCCGAAAATCGAGATGGCCCCCTCCGGACAGACTGCGAAGCAGTGCTGGCACGCGATGCACTTTTCTTCTTTTTCAGCAGGAATAGCGGGATAGTCGTCCAAAAAATCGATAATATTGGCCGGGCAATCATCGATGCAGGAGCCGCATTTTACACATTTTTCTTTATCTACCTTGAATTGAAGCATCACATTTCCCTCCTGTGTTTCGGCGTTCATCAATGAAGACCGGGCATCTTAAATCCAAGCTGTTTCATCACTGCCATTCGCTGCTGCACAAACAACCCAATTGTTGACGAACAAATGCCGTGAAATATATTATCGTATACTTGCTAAGCAGTTGTCATACTTTGTTATTTACACAGGGAGGTAGTATGAAAAAAGGGGTCCTGGTCTTCAGCATAGCCGTATTTCTCCTCGCCGCATCATCCTTTGCCCTAGCCGCCAATTACAAGGCCGAGTACAAACTGAGCGTTGTTGTCGGCCCCAATACTCCGTGGGGACAGGGAGCCCAGAAATTTGCCGACATTGTCAAGAAAGAGACAAACGGTCGTATCAATATCAAACCATATTTCAGCGGGCAATTGTATGCTGGCAAGCAGACAAACGAATTTCTTTTGGTACGCCAGGGCGTGGCTGATTTTGCGCTTGCCTCGACCATAAACTGGTCCACGTCGATCAAGGAGCTGAATCTTTTCTCCCTGCCCTTTTTGTTTCCTGATTATACCGCGCTTGACAGGGCGGAAATGGGCGAGCCGGGGAAACGGGTCTTCAAGGTTCTCGATGAAAAAGGCGTCATCGCTCTCGGATGGGGCGAGAACGGGTTTCGTGAGCTTACCAACAGCAAGCGGGCTGTCAAAAGACCTGCCGATCTGGAAGGCCTGAAAATCCGAGTAGTAGGCTCGCCCATATTTATTGAGACTTTCAAAGCACTAGGCGCAAATCCGGTTTCCATGAACTGGGGGGAGGCGGTCAGCGCGTTCCAGTCGGGCACGGTAGACGGACAGGAGAACCCAGTCACAGGTATTATAATCCCTTACAAACTTTGGCAGAGCCATAAATACGCTACGATTTGGCATTACACCATTGATCCGCTCATCCTTAGCGTAGGAAAGGAAGCCTGGGCGTCGTTTGACGAAAAAGACCGCGCAATTTTGCGCAAGGCAGCGGATGAGGCTATGGCATGGCAGAAGAAGGCCGCGAGAGAAGGCCTCGAAGGAGGCACCGCATCTCTTGACATGCTGAAAAATAATGGGATGAGCGTGACGATACTGAAGCCCGAGGATGTCGAAGCTTTCCGGGTAAAGACCAAGCCGGTCTATGACAAATGGGCTGCTGAAATCGGTCCCGATCTTGTTAAAGCAACCGAAAACGCGGTCAAAGCTTCTGCCGCCAAGCCTGCAAAAAAGAAGAAATAATGCGTTTTTGGGAAGAGTTCGAGGAGATCGTCGGCGCGCTTCTGCTTGCATTCATGGCAATCCTGGCTTTTGCAAATATCATCGCGCGCTATCTTCTTGAATATTCGTTCGCATTTACTGAAGAGATTGAAGTTGCTTTGCTCGTGTGGCTTACCATGCTTGGTGCGGCGGCTGGATTCAGGCGGACGCTGCACCTCGGTTTTAATTTTCTGAGCGAACGGTTTCCTCCGCATGCCCAGAAACTTCTGGCCGTTATGAGTGCTGTTCTTGCTGTTGTCTGTTTTTGTGTTCTTGCGTGGTTCGGTATCCTTCAAATTAACGAGGAGCAATTGCTGGGAATAACCACCGAAGCGCTTGGCATTCAGCAGTATTGGTATACGCTTGCCTTGCCGGTTGGAGTTTGTCTCATTGTCATCCGCATTATCGAAGCAACGACCGCCATGTTCCGCAGAGCAAGGGGTTAATGGAAGCCCTGCTCTTATTCGGTATTTTTCTCGGACTGCTTTTTCTCGGTGTCCCTGTCGCAATTGCTCTCGGATTTACCGCCATTGCCCTCATCTGGCATTTTGATCTCGGAATCAGCGGGGTCGCTCCGAATTTCTATGCAGGCATTGCGAAGTTCCAGCTGCTAGCCATCCCCTTTTTTGTTATGGCCGGATTCATCATGGAGAGGTGCGGCATCTCAAAGCGTCTCGTGCATCTCATCAGCCTGATGGTCGGGCCCATTCATGGCGGACTTGCAATTGTTACTGTGCTTGTCGGCCTTATCTTTGCGGGGATTTCCGGTTCGGGTCCGGCTGATACTGCCGCGCTCGGGACTATTCTAATCGGTGCCATGGCCGCAAAGGGATACAGCAAAGAATTTACGTCGGCGCTTGTTGCATCCAGTGGGGCACTGGCTATTGTCGTGCCTCCGAGCATCGCCTTCATCATCTACGGTGTTATTACCAATACCTCCATCCCGGCGCTCTTTGCGGCCGGCGTGTTCCCCGGAATTATGCTCGGGCTATTCCTCATCATTCCTTCAATTTGGATTTCCCGTAAGAATGGCTGGCGGGGAGAAGAGTGGGGTACTCTCAGCGAGATCGGGAAGGCCTTTCGTGAGGCATTCTGGGGACTGCTGGCTCCGTTTATCATTCTCGGCGGTCTCTATGGCGGCGTTGTGACACCGACGGAAGCTGCTGTGCTGGCGGTTTTTTACGGCTTGTTTGTCGGCGTTATCGTGTATCGGGAAATATCTCTCAGGGACCTGTATGGAATACTGCGCGACACGCTTCTTTCATCTGCCGTCATCATGATAATTGTTGCATTTGCAGGCCTTTTTGCGTGGACCGGCGCAACGCTCGGTGTAATGGAGCGTTTCTCCGAATATATATTGTCGCTCTCGGACAATCCGTGGGTGATTCTACTATTAATCAATGTGCTGTTGTTCGTTGCCGGCATGCTGATTGACGCTATCTCAATTTACTATATCTTCCTGCCGATCCTGCTGCCGATTATGAAGCTCTATGAATGGGATCCTGTTTGGTTTGGGGTGGTGATGACGGTCAACCTGGCTATCGGTCAGATTACGCCGCCGGTGGCTGTAAATCTGTATGTAGTCAGCAATATTGCGAAGATATCTCTGGACCGAGTCTCGCGGGCAGTCGTTCCATTTGTCCTCATCATGATTGTGGCGCTTCTCATAATTACATATATTCCATCGATGTCCACGTATTTACCATCACTTTTCAAGCTGAATTGATTGGAAAGAGAAAGAGCCCGAAAACGGCTCCTTCTCCTCTGCTACGCCGATTCAGAATCCGAGGTCCTCGTTGATCAGGACAACTTTGATTCTGTGCTTGGGGAACGCCTTTTCCGTGATTGTCCAAACATTACAGATTCGGTCGGAACTCTTGCAATATTGACAAACCGACGTTGTCAGGCAGGGCGTCTTTTTATCGAGTCGCATGACATTGGCGGGGGCAACGAAGTTCTTGATGCGGAGCATCGCATCTTCAAGACTTGGGACGAGTTTGTTCCTGCCGACTAGCACAATTACATTCCTGGGGCCGAAATTAAGGGCGCCGACACGATTACCGATCATATCAAGGTTGACGAGATGTCCTTCTTCCGTTATCGCATTTGTTCCCGTGAAATAGAGATCAACAAGGAGCGCCTGACGTCTCCGTTCATAGGATTCAGAGGGAGCAATGTTCGGTTCATAGGGATTAATGACCGTCAGCGCCGTGTCGTTCATCAGTTCAGCGGCCAGTCCCACTGAACCGAACGTCATCGACCCGCCCCATGAAACGGTCTTGGGAGCAATTTGAGGCATCAGATTGTGAAGCACGAGCTCTTTTGCATCGGCAGCGGACTGCACGGTAAATACTTCGAAATTGTTCGATTCGAGCTCTTCTTTCAGGATGTTCAGACGGACTTTCCAGAAGTTGTCGACAGGGTTTTGCATGAGAGCCTCCTTAAGGAACGGATATGATTATAGATTACCAAAAAAATGCGGAGGCCCAGCTGTCGTGGACGACAGTTACATCAGGGGGAATGTTCTTCACGACATGCCTGTCTGCAGCCGGCAGACTGCAGTCAGATCCGACAGGTGCGGAACACTTAACGCCATCTGTGGACGCCGACCCCGAAGTAGAAAGGTGGATACCCTGGCCAGTAGGGATCGTAATAGTAGACACGTTGCGGTTCCAGGGGCCAGAGATAGATTTCCCGAATCTGGAAAAACGGGAACGCATAGTCCATCTGTTCGATTTTCCCCTCTTGCAGCCCGTCGAAGGTCCCGGCGACCGTCACCTTTCGTTCTTTGGCAAAGACGACCGGATCAAGGATGCCGTATTCAGCAGGATAGAAGGCGAGAACGCGCACGCCTGAGAGATTATTTTGCAGATACCCGCGAGAGTTGACCGAAGCATATGCGAGTTCCATCAGCGATCCTGCGACTGTCTGTTTGACCGAGGCAATAGTGCCTCCGAATGCGAAAAGCTGCCCGCGATAAGCCTCCGGCGCAGCCCGCATTTCGCCGAGCGGGACATTGATGGATGCCTGATCCATTACTTTTGCACTCAACACCGGGGCGCATCCGGAAATAAGGAACAAAAGCACGAAA
>Ga0187786_10000156_pt1 | contig 22206 bp, 19 predicted proteins | sample 0815_BV2_10_20_M_FD_132449 | JGI IMG/M metagenome (GOLD analysis project Ga0187786, IMG submission 132449) | Tropical peat soil microbial communities from peatlands in Department of Meta, Colombia - 0815_BV2_10_20_MG | ecosystem: Environmental > Terrestrial > Soil > Wetlands > Peat | place...
AGCGAACGCCAATTCTGCTTCCAGCGGTAAAGCGGAAGTGAATGCGGCTTACAAGAAAACTTACAAAAAGACCTATAAAAGGACTTACACTCGGTACAAAAAAACCTACCGATACAGCAAATACCGATATGGTAAGTACCGGTATGCTAAAGCAGCTTACAGAACCAGTTACAGAACCAGTTACCGAGGCGGAGCCTACACCAGTGGAAAAGGAGTAGGAGACTGCTGGGCCAACAGCGAATACCTATACAACCAACTAGTATCATCCGGACAAAACGCAAGAATTCTGCAGTACGCATCTAGTATGTCTTCCAGACATCGTTCTGTTCAGGTTTACCAAAATGGTGCTTGGGTTAACTACGATTACAGAGGTAACGGATACTCCTGGGGATACTATGCAACTTCTGGAGTCAGTCACGGTACTGTAATAAAATCATCAATATAATCCCCTAAAGTAAAACTAACGAGGTTGGCAGGCAGCCAACATCAATATATTTTCAATTTAGGAATATTGGAAGAGTACGACTTGCCCTATCTGAGTTTTTATATGGATACGTTTCCTATAGCCACAGATATGGTCCCATATTCCATATCTAGAGAGCCCCTATTTAGAAAATATAATTAGTCAAATTAATTATGAAACGATGATTAGATCTTATGCTAGCTTGAGAGCTATTAATAAGGGCTATTAAATAAATTTAAATCATTTTCTAATTTTCAATTCAGTATTTAATGATTACAACTTCTTTTTAGGCACATAATGATTCTAACCCAAATATAACCTACAGACTAAACAGCACACACTGCGTCTATGTTAGGTTAATATTCTAACTCTTTCTTACTTGTTTGATATTTGATTTGATTAGCTTAAATTCAAAGTATTTCTAATTAAAATTGTAGAGTTTCTATCTGATTCTATAGATGCTATCCGGATGAAAAAGTCTTTTATACGTTTATAATCAAAAATATTAACATGAAAACTTCAATGTTAGATTTTCATGGCCATTTGATGTCGCAAGTGATATTAATAAAACGGAGCTATTAATATGAAGATACTGGGAATATCCGGAAGTCCTAGGAAGCAGGCTACCGAATATGTATTACAAGAAGCCATGTCTATGATGGAAGATAATGGTTTTGATACCGAGTTTTTCACTGTTCGTGGCAAAAATATTGGCCCTTGCCGCAACTGCGACTACTGTTTGAAAAAAAAGGAGTGTATCTTAAAGGATGATATGCAAGAAGTTTATCCCTTGATTCAAGAAGCAGATGGTATCATAATGGCCACTCCCATATACAACGGAGGATTGAGTGCCCAGTTAAAAGCTGTTATGGATCGTTGCCGTGCCCTGGGAGCAATTGATTTTAATTTCCTACAATACAAGATTGGAATGGGCATCACCGTAGGTGGAGATCGAGTTGGGGGTCAAGAATTAGCCCTGCAGCAGATAATCACTTATTATATTCTCAACGGAGCCATACCAGTCAGTGGCGGCGCTTTTGGAGCTAATTTGGGGGCTAATTTCTGGTCAAAAGACAGTTTAGAAGGAGTTAAAGGGGACAAGGAAGGTTTTAGGAGCCTCGGTAAGACTATTAAGCGCTTTGTGAATCTTCTAGAAAAGTATGGTGATGATTAGATTATTAAAAAAGCCTAACTTAGAAGTTATAAGTTACAAGTTATAACTTAAATGTTATAATTAAAAAAAGGTTTTAAAGAATTAATTTTCAGTAAAAATCATGATGAGAAAGTTAAATAATTTTAATACAAAAATTTTAAAGATGAGTTATAAGTTATAAGGAAGGTTACTATGAGAATAGAAGTTGATCCAGAAAAGTGCACTGGCTGTGGAATCTGCAAGGAAGAATGCCCCAAAGGGGCCAAAATATGGAATGTGGAAAAAAAAGCCATGGCTACTAATCTGCGTTACTGCCACGTATGTACTATTTGTGCTTCTAAATGTCCTGAAGATGCTATAAGGGTGATAAGAGATGAACCGCCAGAATAAAATAAGGAGAAAGACCTCTGAGACTGACATACAACTGGATTTGAATCTTGATGGTGAAGGAAACTATCAAATTGATACGGGTATTGAATTTTTCAACCACATGTTAAATTCTTTCGCCCGCCATGGACTGTTCGATCTAGAGTTAAATGTGCAGGGAGATTTAAAAGTCGATGATCACCACACCGTGGAAGATGTAGGGATAACCCTTGGTACATCCTTCAAAGAAGCTTTAGGAAATAAAAAAGGAATAAAAAGAATATCACACTCATTAGTACCGATGGATGAATCATTAGCCCTAGTAGTAGTAGATATCAGTGGTAGAAGCTACGCTGTTTTAGATATGAACTTCAAGTCTGAAAAAGTCGGAGATCTAAATACTGAAAATGTTCCACACTTTTTTGAATCATTCGCACACTCCGCTCAGATAAACTTACATGTCAGGGTGGAGGGAGATAATGATCACCACCAGGTCGAAGCTTTATTCAAAGCACTGGCTCGCGCCTTAAAAGATGCTTCCCAAATCGAAAACGACTTAATTCCTAGTACCAAAGGCATTTTATAGAATTATCTATGGATAAAAAAGATCTTAGTACGATAATCCTTAAAAACTTGTATGGAGATTGATATGATGAAAACCTTAATAGCATGTTATTCCCATTCAGGGAACACTCTAGTCGCAGCACAAAGAATACACGAAAATATAGATGGGGATCTAACCAGGATAGAACCTGTTAAAGACCGATGGTATGTTATAAAAGCAGTGCATGCATTTTTAGAGAAGAAATGGCCCATTAAAGATTGTATCACGGACCTATCAGATTATGATTGTCTTTTGTTATGCTGTCCTATCTGGATGGGCCGCGCCCCACCAAGTATAAACCAATACCTCACGGAACTTGAAAATGTGAAAGGAAAAAAATTGTACATCATGGTCACCATGGGTGGAGATGGGAAACAGATCGCCACCACCCAGATCAAGACCATTCTTGAAGTGCAGGGCATGGAATTTATGGAACAGTTAAAGATTAAAGGTAGCGATCAAAAAAGTGGAAATTGGCAGCCTAAACTGGAAGAATTTACCCAGTATTTTATGGAGTAATAAAAAAAGTTTAAGGATTAGATCTGGTAGAAATAATGGAAAATTCTTCCCAGATCAACCCCAGAAACCTTAACACCTTTCATACTTTCATAAATATTTGTCTCAGCTTCTTTAAGAGAATCAGAAGTCACCCCATAATTTATAGAAAGTTTAGCTTCAATATAAGCCGATAACTGGTCAAAAGCTTTTATTAATTCTCCGTCCATAGGAGAGAACTGATCCTTATTATATTTCTTATTTAAGTCCTTGAATGATATCCCAACTTTTATGACACCATTTTCATTGACCTTGTTTAAAAACTCTCCGTCAGTAAAGTATCTCATCTCATTGTGCCATGTTCTAGGTAAAAGAGGCAATAATTCCTCTTTCATTTGATAATTTTCATAATCCTTAATTATATCCTCCAGACCAACTACAGAACGTTTTATAGGGGATATAATATCCTTAGTTAGAATTTCAGGTATATCATGGAATAGTCCAGCAAAAAAATTGTTGTAAAGCCTCTTACTACATGGTTCAATACCCATCTCCAAGGTGCCCAAGTAAGAAGTGGCCGCCACAATGAGCATGTGGCCCAGAACAGAAGTTTCAGGTATGCGGGGAGTGTGAGCCCATCTTTTCTGGAAGCGGAGCTGACCACAGAGATCAATGAACCCAAAGGACTTTTTGCCTAGGAGTATCTTTTGTACCCCAATAAGATCATAATGATCTTCGATTTGGTTTTCAATATTCTCTTTAGTCTTTTCTATACCGTAAATGAAAGGTGCTGCATGGTAGATGATTTTAAATTCCCAGTTAGTGGCCAAGTAATGGGCAGCGCGGAGTATGCGGCGCTCAAGGGTGTTTTCTTTGTGGATAAAATAATTTTCAAATCTTTGTTTGAAGCCTTTATCGCCTAACCCATCCATATCAAAGTTTAAGTCTTTAAAAACATGTTGATTGAGTTCTTTACCTTTTTCAGCCATCATTTTGTGGAAAACTGGCGGTTTTATATCAGTAAGAACCAAACGATGCAGAAATTCAAATATTCCTCCCTCAATAAGTTTGATCCAGTCCAAATTTCCAGACCCTACTCTTTCTTCTTCAAACTTGGCTAATACGTAGGCGATAACCATTTTATGAGCCTGTTTATCTAATTCATTGAGTTCTACCAGACGTATGTGGTCGTTCCAGCGTTGCATGCTGGCTGCATCATAGAAACGTTCGATTAAATTCTCAATCAGAATTTTACCCCCTATGTCAACTTACCAAATGGTACCATCCAGAGCTATTTCATTATTAACATCATCTTGCTGGTTTAATATGATTATTTATTGATAAGTTATTAAATTTTTTGAAGTCTTGTACATATAGATAAACGACAGAATTAGAATAATTTTAACACGAGAATAGACTCTACTTGAAGAATTGAACCTAAAAAGAATAAAATAAAAAATAAAAAGCGAATAGGTCGCTCTTTATTGTGGTTTGTCCATTAAAGCGGTTTTAGCGACAGTTTGGCCTTGTCCACCATGTGGAGTTCTTACCACAGTGTCGTTAGCTTTTTCTATGTCCCTTGCTTCGGTAGCTAATTTAGCTGCAACACCTAACATTTCGTGGGCAGATGCAACGATTGGTATGTATTTTTCAGCATCTCTGACCATGAAACATCCTTCAACGTCGATATCAGCAACTTTAGTTGCTATTTCGTAAGCAGCCATGGCTTTAGCTTTGGCGTAAGGGTTAGCAAAGGCAGCAGCTTCAACAGCTTTGTCACGGGAGATGATGACTTTTGGAAGTTCAACAGCGTTTCCGCCTTCCACGTCAGCAACAGCAGCGTCAATGGTGTTTTGTACAACCCGGTATGCTCCGGTTAGTGCTAACACTTTTATAACATCGGAGTTGAATGATGCCATTTCGGTAGGATCCAGTAATTCTCTTCGGGCACCGATCATGGGGTCCGCTTTGACGATAATGTATCCAAGACCTTGTTCATCCATTTCGTCTTTAGATCGTAGACCAGGAGCATCACCAATGATGATTGCAGGTACATCTGCAGCAGATAATAATTCTCTTGCTTTAGCAGGTCCAGGAGCACCTGGGTTTGGGCTTATAAATACAACAAAGTCCCTTTCCATTTCTAGCATTAATGGTACTGCTTTTTCAATTTCTTCTGGGTTCATCTTAGCCCCAGAACCTATTACACAGACGTCGATATTTGGACGGTCTGCCCTCTCATCAAGTAATAAGTCTATTACAGGAGAGGTACCAATATTCCCACATTTAATAATTCCTATTTTTACAACCATTATATCACCGGTGATGCTATTTGGATGATCTAATAAGTATTTTTTCATTTAATTTTTTCAAAAAGGTATTTATACCAATATCTGCCCTTCTTTAAGGTTTTCAAAAGTACCAGATGAGAGTTAGAGTCTTCTTATAATTGTTTTTTAATCTATATCTAATTTTAAATCAGTATTTTGAGATTATAAATTTAAACAGGTGTTTATTAACAAATATTAGTTTCATCAACTTAAAATTAAAACATCTTTTTTTAGGAGATTTTTTTCAGATAATATGGCCCAAGAATCCGATGTGAGTGTGTAGTTAGACCACTATTTCAAGTGTAAAATTTTGGATTTTCAAACAATGCTACCACGGTGTCATTTTTGTTTTTATGGCTTTTTAATAATCCATAATAAAAATAAACCATTTAATTCAATTCATCCAATAAAATAAAATTCATTCATTTGGAACTTTTTATCTATTTTAAAGCTTATTTAGAATTTCAATTTTGTTTTTAGATTATTATAATAATTTTATTAGATATCTAATTAATATAAATAAGATTAATTATTCTACAGTAGAAAGATTATTTACTATAACGAAATTAATTTATTCTACAGTAGAAAAAATAACCTTCATTAAACTCAGAAATCAGCAAATAAAAGAAAAATAATAGAACAAATTCACTTAGAATATCTAAACCAATAGACCAAAGCACCAAGGAGTGCCAAAGCATAGAATAACCATACTGTAATATCAGTAGGTCCAGTTTCAACCCATATTAGAGTATGAGCAAGAATTATCGCATAAAGTCCGACATAAGCACCCTTTATCAGTTTCTGCAAATTATAAACTATTTTTAAGGCCAATCCCATTAAAAACATCTGCACTGCTAATCCAATGGCACCAAAGTCTAAGAGTGCTGGGCCAAAGATAGTAGAGGTAATAGTGGCATTATAACCTAAAGCAGTTGCCCCCACCGTCACCCTAGGGTGACCAGATGAAAATATTTGCATTAATAGGTTTCCTCCCGTTGCCCCCTGCATAGCCACAATTTTAGATAAAACCATGGTAGTGAATGCTGCTCGGTAAAATAGTAGATCTAACGGATTCAAGCTCCAATGCTGCCATTCAATTGATTTTACAGCAATGTAGCCTACAGCAATCCCCACAACCGTGATAAAAGCTATGAAGGATAGAATATGCGTAGTTTTAAGCCGGTACTTGTAGTAGGTGACTATAAAAACTACCAGTATGATGGCAATAGTAGTAGTTCTATAGCCACTCATGCCAAACAATACCAATCCTACCAGGAAAAAGATGTAATACCATTTTTTAGAGTATTTAGCCAAGAGAAGAGCTAATGCTGGTAAAAATAAAGGATAAGCAATCCTCCAAAGATCCGTAGTAGCTTTAAATTTTAAATAGCCACTAAACAGAGGAATTCCTCCTAAAAGATACAGGTTGATTCCTTGGAGGATAAGGCTGAATATTACTACTCCCAGAAGTATTCTTTCATCCAAAAGAATTTTCAATTTAGAATACCATGCAGGATCCACTCCCTCCATCTTAGGCTTTTCAAAGAAAGTTTTCAAACGGCCCGTGTAACGGTAGATCAACCAGGGAGCTAAAACTCCTAGAACAAAGAACAAAATTCCATAAATAATATAGAAGAAAGTTGCAGGGTCGGGATACTGTAAATTTCGCAAGTGATTTGCAAAACCTACCAATGCCAGGGCTACATAAAGACCAATTATTACCACTACAATGTAGGGTGAGAACAGATCAATGTTTTTAATTTTCATTTTATCTCCAATTCCTTTGAAAATAAGTTACTGGATTTAATATCTTCCTGGAATATAAAGATATCTACTCCTACTCCCGAGCGCTATCAGTGAAGTTAGCAGGGAAAGGAGGACAAGCTGCCACGTGAGTATGAACATAGCTGGCCAGTACATTTTTACTCATGAGTCCATCCTTATTCGAATGAATTCCACTTCCTCGCTGGACTGCAAATGCAAATTTAGGTCTTTTACCCTCAACATTTACCTTAGAATAATGAAATTCGTGTCCACGGTATGTTTCACCTTTTTTAAGAATTATATTATCTTCAATTGCCTCGGCAATAGTGTAACTAAGGGCCTGTGGTTTTTTAGTCATCTGCGAATGGTAGGGAAATACACCACACATTTCATGCTGGTTTATGCTGCGGGTGAGGTACATGAGCCCTCCGCATTCGGCATATATCGGTCGGTTTTCCTGGTGAAACCTGGCCACAGATTTTCGCATGGAATGATTGGCCTCCAGTTCCCGGGAAAATATCTCAGGATAACCACCACCCAAGTAAATACCATCAACATCAGGAATTTCTTCGTCATGTAAAGGGCTGAAATAAATTATATCAGCATGATTAGCTTCTAAAGACTCCAAATTTTCCTGATAATAAAAAGTAAAAACTTCATCCCGAGCTACTCCGATTTTTATCCTTTTTTTACTCCCTTCTTTCCAAATATCTTCCCTACCCAATGGAAGGTCCCCTGCACCTTTCATTATGGACTTTAAAATATCCAAATCCAGGTTTTCTTCCATCACCTGACCCCAGTGATCAATAAAACTCAAAAGGCTTTCCCGTTCCACCGCAGGCACCAACCCCAAATGGCGTTGTTCAACTCTTATATCATCACTACGAGGGACCCCACCTATTACTGTGGTTTTAGTCAACTTTTCCACCGCTTCTTTCGCTTTAAGAAAATGTTTACGGTTTTTTACTTGGTTGAGAATAACACCCTCGATACGTATCTGGGGATCTAAAGTTTTAAATCCAATAACAATTGCTGCAGCACTCTTAACCAAACTACGAGCATTTAAAATGAGAACAACCGGAGCATTCAAAGCTTTAGCAACTGATGCCGTATTTCCAACATCTCCAGTAGGACTAATACCCTCATAAAGACCCCTAACACCCTCTATAATACCCATGTCCGATTTTGAAACTTTCATACCTCTTTCAAAAGACTCCCGGATCTGGGCATCAGTCATGAAAAATGAATCGAGGTTACGGGAGCTGTTTTTTGTGGCCAGAGTATGATAGGTTGGGTCTATGTAATCCGGGCCCACTTTGAAAGGTTGGACCTCATAATCTGATGATAATGCCTTCATTATGCCTGTGGCGATGGTGGTCTTCCCCACTGCACTTCCAGTTCCGGCCAGTACTAATCGCATGTAATCTACTAAGTAACACTCATTTATAAAAGTGCTATTTCCCAGGATGTATTATGTTCAATAAATTGTAATTAGGAGCTGGGTGTTGCCGGTAGTTTATCCTTCCTTAAACTAAGATCAAGTCCTGTGGTGTAGGCATCATGAACAGCGTTAATACCAGAAGTAGAATAAATAGATTAAATTAACTGAAAATGACATATAAAGTAATAAAACGCCCCCAATCATATAGACCAAAGCTGTACCCCTATCAATCCAAATAATAGTTTCCAATGCCTGGAATTATCAGGATAAAACTGCTGCTGTTTAGCTTTGGTGTTCATGTTCTTACTCCCCCAAGAAACATTCTTAACATCACAGGGGGATTAATTTTACCATCATTTTATGTGAAAATATAATTTAAAAGAATAAAAAAATTATTTCAATCATCATAACCAATTAGAATACAATGGACCTTCAGAAATTAAAAGTCTTGGGAGAAGCGTCACAATACGACTTGTGCAATTACGTGAGTCTGAACCAAGAGAATTTCGCCTCTAAAAATCTTCCAGGAATATATAATGCTCGCACCACAAGTGGGTGCTCAGTCCCCTTATTTAAAACTTTAATGAGTAATCATTGCGCTAATGACTGTGTTTACTGCATTAATCATTGTCAAAATAAGTTTGACAGATTAGAATACTCTCCGGAAGAGTTAATTTCAGTTTTCCTACATTATTACCAGAATCACTATGCCGAAGGGTTGTTTTTGAGTTCAGGAATGCCCGGGGACCCGGATAAGGCCATGGAAAATTTAGTTGAAGTGGCCCGGAAGTTGCGAAAAGAACACGAGTACCAGGGTTACATTCACCTCAAGATAATACCTGGAGCATCATATGATCTGATAAAAAGATCCATGGAATTAGCAGATCGGGTCAGTGTGAACCTGGAGTCAGCCACTGCTGCCGGGTTTTCAGAGCTTACCAGCACCAAAGATTATCAAAAGGATGTTTTAAGGAGAATGAAATGGATCCATCGGCTTAAAAGACGATATCCTAAACTGGCTCCTTCTGGTCAGAGCACTCAGTTAATTGTAGGTGCCAACTTGGAGTCGGATGAAGATGTTTTAAACCGAGCCCAGTGGTTAAACAAACATCTGAAAATAAATTTAAGTTATTTAAGTCCATTTATGGCATTAGAAGGCACTCCACTACATAATAATCCTTTGCCCGACTCCAAACGTGTGCCTCGCTTGTATCAAGCACAATTTCTCCTGAACTCCTATGGTTTCGACGTGCCAGAGATAATTTTGGATGATTATGGTAACCTCATTTTAGGAGAAGACCCCAAATATTTGTGGGCCCAACATCATCCGGAAGAATTTCCGGTAGAAGTTAATGAGTGCAGTTATAGGGAGTTAATTAGGGTCCCAGGTATTGGTCCGAAATCTGCCAGAAGAATAATAGAATCAAGAAAAGCAGGAAGGTATTTTACTCGTTTAGAGGAATTAAAAAATATGGGCATCGCTGTTAAACGAGCTGAACCATTCATTAAATTGAACAGGGTGTATCAGTCTACCCTGGACTTTTAAATTATACGAGTGTTAGATCCCGATGGTTTTAAAAAGGATAATGGTTTAAAAAAAAATAGATGTTATAACTTATAAGTTTTAAGTTATCCACTTATAAGTTATAATCAAATATCCTGATCTTGAAAAAGTTTCCAGATATCCGGATATTTGTCTTCTACTGCGGCCTCTATTAAAGCAGACGCCTCCTTACTGATACTAAACTCAGGCTTGGTTTTTTTAAGAAAACGAAGAACAGCTGCAGAACGGGCTGACCATAGAGATATACGAGGGTTTTTATGCACTTCCAGTAAAACATCATGGATAGCCTGATCATCCACAGAAATTTTAGGGGGCAATTTTCCGGAAGAAGCTTTTGGTGATTTTTTTGAAGATTTCTTTTTCACATCAGCGGTTTTTTTCATTATGGGGGCTTTAACGTCTTCTTTCTTAATGAGAGCATCCAATCCTTTACCCAGGGCTCCACCTGCTTTTTTAGGGGGATTCATTTGTTGTCCTCCAGTTGCAGTAACTCCTGGGCCAGTTTTTTATAGGCTTCTGTGCCCGTACTTTCTTCGTCATAAGTTACACACGGTTGACCGTGACTGGGTGCCTCAGCCAGAGTGATGTTACGCGGTATGGTAGTTTTAAAGATGTACTCTCTTTCTCCAAAATACTCCTTAACATTGCTGTAGACATCTCTACCAAGTCGGGTTCGCGAGTCATAAAGCGTTAAAAGAATGCCTTTAATAGGTGAAGGACTCTTCAAACGAGTTTCAACCAGTTCCATTGCCTCCAAAAGATCGGCCATTCCTTCCAAAGCATAAAATTCGGCCTGTATGGGTATGAGCACGCTGTCAGATGCCACCAAAGAGTTGATGGTGAGAATACCAAGGGACGGTGGAACATCAATAAATATGTAATCGTAGTAATCTCCGATTCCATCCACAGCCATCTCTAGGATAGAGTGATAACCAACTTCTTTGCTCAGTTCTATCTCTGCTCCACTCAGTGATATGTTGCTGGGAACTAGGTGCAGCCCTGAAATATCGGTGGGAATCACTGCCTCATCCATGGTTATTTCACCTGTGAGAACCGTGTAGATTGTCTTTTCTGCCTCGTTTTTTTCAATTCCAAATGCTGTGGTAGCGTTTCCCTGGGGGTCCAAATCGATAACCAATATTTTTCGGTCCATCATGGCTAATGCAGCCGCCAAATTCACCGCAGTGGTGGTTTTACCACAACCACCCTTTTGATTTAATATCGCGATAATTTCTGCCATTTAACAAAACCTCCGATCTTTCTAAGTTATAACTTATAAGTTATCATAGATATATTTATGGTTAAGAATGTTTACCACAACTAAAAAAAAAAGTCAGATTAATCAATAATATCTAAATTCCAAATGATAAAATGGAAAATAAGAAATTACAAGGTATTAGGGATAAAAAAAAGAAAAATAAATATTAAATTAAGAGAAGGAATGGTTGATCCTCTCTTTTGAAATATTCACTGGAAGTTCACTCTACGAGATAAAAGTAGAGACAAAGGCAGTGCACGGAAGGGCATTCCCCGTGTAGCACCTTTAATAACATTTAAGAGCTCTTCACGAGTCATGTCAACTTTTTCCCCAGTTTCACGGACAGAAACACTCAAGTTATCGCTTTCAAGTTCTTTATCTCCAATTACAACTACATAGGGCACCCATTCCCCAGCGGCGTTTCTAATTTTCTTACCCACCCGATCTGGTCGATCATCAACATCCACTCTTATCTGAGCATCCTTCATCTCCTGAGCCATTTCTAGGGCAAATTCCAAGTGTCTTTCAGCTATAGGTAATATACGCAATTGAATAGGAGACAACCACAAAGGCAACATTGGCGCTTGTTCTTCCATTCTAACTGCCGAATTCTCAAGTAAACTACATATAACTCGCTCAATACTTCCAGTTGGACTACAGTGGAGTATAATGGGATAATGTTCTGTTTCATTCTGGTCAATGTAGGTTATTCCAAATCTTTCACCACTCTCCACGTCGATCTGGATAGTAGGATTTTCGATTGGCCTTCCCAGGTAATCAATAGCAGCAAAATCCATTTTAGCTATCCAATAATGCTTTCGTTTAGGTAAAACCTCTAAAAGTACGGGTTTACCTATTTTTTCTGCAGCTCGGTAAATCCAATCCCGATTTTCATCCAAAAACTCCTGAGTGGCCCTTATAATAACTTCATAATTGATGTTAAGGTCTTCACCAGTCTGGTAACACATTTCTATTTGCTGGTCAAACTCCTGCATGGACTGTTGGAGGTCCGCGCATACCGTATGCAGATCAGGCATGGTAAAGCCCCTTAATCTTTTAAGCCCAACAACTTCGCCTTTTTTCTCTAAACGGAAACTATAAGTGGATAATTCATATATGCCCACTGGTAAATTTTTCCAGGTTAAAAAAGAGTCAGAAAGAACCCTAAAAGCCCCAAAACAGCACGCATATCGTAGCATGAGCTCTTTTTTCCCACCCATACGGTACTGGCGTTCTCCAAATTTCTCGGCGTGTACCCGTATGGCATCATCAGCCAGGTCATACATTATGGGAGTTTCCACAGGCATAGCTCCTCGATCAGTTACCAAATTATATACATAATCCGATAAAAGGTCCCGAATAAGTCTTCCCTTCGGATACCAGCGTAAGTGACCCACATCTGCAGAAGGTTCATAATCTGCCAGACTTTTTTCCCTCATGAGTTTAACGTGAGGAGGTTCATCTCCAGAAGATTCAGAACTACCTAATTCATATTTTACCAGTTGTTCTAAGTCTTTATTTTCGTAAACAAATGTTTTCGGGTCGTGAAGCTCACCATCCAGGAGTATGTAGAACTGGGACTCTTCCTCTTCTTTATCTTCTTCTACCTTTTTCTCAGGAGTAATAGTCCGGGAAAGCTCTGATAGCGGATGTCCCTTACAGGCCACTTGGAATGATTTGTACCAACCAAAAGGCACCCTGGCTACTGGTAACCCATTATTTTCCAATTTAGATTCTAGATCGCGAAGTACAGCCTTTGCAAACTCAGGAGCTCCCAGTGAAGAACTTAAATGGGCGTAAGGATATATAACTACTCTGTCCGCCTTGACCTTACCAAAAACATCTCCTATCTCTAAAGCGGCTTTTTCTACAACATTTTGAGGATTTTCCTCGTCTTCCTTTTCTACAGCAGTGAAAACCACAAGAACATCTTCAAACTGGCCTTTCTTCTTATCCTCGTCAATTTTTTCTGCAATCTTGGTCTGATTCTTGGTCTCATATTTCAAATAATCAGAGTGAATTAAAAGTATGCGCATGATGAATCACCTTAGTTACACTAAAAGTAAAATTCAGTTCTGATGTTATTTATAGACTAGCTTGAAAAAATATCTTAACAAAAGATCCCATAAAATCCTACCACTGATTTGTTTAAATCATAATTATGTCAATAAACCGACAACAATGATAATCAAGAACATTAATCCCACTTTCGGCCGAATTTTCTGGTTCCTATGAACAGGCCATTAGAATCTTTAGGATTAGGAGAAGATCCATGTTATTATTTTCGTGGAAATGATATAATGAAATAAATAGTTGTCCTCCTCTTAGTTATTATAATACTCACAATTAGCCAAATTAAATCGGGCAGTTACAGTTAAATCGCTTAAAATAATGATTCGTTTCGTTAATATTTTAAGCCTCAGTTAAAATAAAGGGCCATTAAATAAACTGAGTATACATCAAACCCCTCCAATATGATAACGAAGAATAATTATAGTGCTGGCAGACAACGGCCACTTAGACCAGCTACGGGTAGAGCATCATAGGACACTATTTAAAAGTCATGGGTGCCAATGATACAACATATAAAAATAATTAGTATAAGTTCACGAAACTGATTTTAACAAGGTGATAGCATGAGAAGCGACACCATAAAAAAGGGGATGCAAAGAGCCCCTCATCGCTCCCTTCTACGGGCCTGCGGCGTAACTGATTCAGAAATGGAAAAACCGTTTATTGGAGTTGCCAATAGTTTTACAGATATAGTACCCGGCCATATTCATCTGAAAGAGGTTGCAGAATCTGTTAAACTTGGAATAAGTCAGGCCGGAGGTGTACCTTTTGAGTTCAACACTATGGCCATCTGTGATGGATTGGCTATGAACCATGACGGTATGCGTTACTCTCTGGCATCCAGGGAAATTGTGGCAGATACTGTAGAAAGTATGGCTCAAGCCCACAGTCTGGACGGCTTGGTTTTGATCCCTACTTGCGACAAAGTAGTTCCAGGAATGCTTATGGCTGCTGCTCGGCTAGACATACCATCAATAGTGGTTACAGGAGGCCCCATGATGCCTGGAGAACATGAGGGGAAGGCTGTAGATCTCATTGACGTGTTTGAAGCAGTAAGTCAGGTTTCTTCTGGAAAAATGCCATTGGAAGAGTTAGAACAATTGGAACAATGCGCCTGTCCAGGGGCAGGATCTTGTGCTGGTCTTTTCACTGCCAACACCATGGCTTGCCTAACAGAAGCTATGGGCATGAGTTTAACTTACTGTGGTACCACCCACGCCGTGGATTCACAGAAGATGAGGATTGCCCACGAAAGTGGAGAACAAATAATATCCCTGGTGAAAGAAAACCTCACGCCATCCCAGATCATGACCCAGGAATCCTTCCACAACGCCATAGTGGTTGATCTAGCGCTGGGTGGATCCAGCAACACCACATTACACATACCGGCCATAGCCCACGAATTAAAGGCCCAGGGAGTAAATGTAACCCTGGATCTTTTTGATGATTTGAGTAGAACGGTACCTCACATTACGTCCATCAGTCCTGCTGGTGAACACACCATGCTAGACCTACACCAGGCCGGAGGAATACCGGCTGTTTTGAAGGTTTTAGAATCAAAACTAAAAATCAACGTCCTGACCTGCACCGGTCAAAGCTTAAAAGAGAATATTAAAGATGCTAAAGTTTTAGATCCCGATGTGATCCGCCCCATGGACAATCCATTCCATCAGGAAGGAGGAATAGCCATATTAAAAGGTAATTTGGCCCCTCGAGGTTCGGTTGTTAAACAAGCCGCCGTTGATGAGGATATGCTCAAACATCAGGGGCCAGCTAAAGTTTATGACTCAGAAGAGGATTGTGTAAGAGCCATATCTCAAGGAGAGGTAGAAGAGGGAGATGTCATCGTGATTCGTTACGAGGGCCCCCAAGGAGGTCCGGGTATGAGAGAGATGTTAAACCCCACTTCAGCCATATCTGGAATGGGCATAAAATCCGTGGCACTGATTACTGATGGTAGATTCTCAGGGGGAACTAGAGGCCCCTGCATTGGACACGTGTCTCCTGAAGCAAAAGAAGGTGGGCCTATAGCTGCAGTGGAAAATGGAGATATTATCCAGATTGACATGCCCCAAAGAAAGCTTGAAATTCTATTATCATCCCAAGAAATAGAGAAAAGGCTGAAAAAGAAGATCCACCCTGAAAAAGAAGTTAAAGGTTGGCTGGCTCGTTACCGAAAAATGGCCAGTTCAGCAGACAAAGGAGCTATATTGAGGTAGGTGTTTTTAATGTCCAAAAAAAGAGGCACTCCCAAGAAAAAACAAAATAATAGTGCCGAAAAGAATTCAAAACACTCCAATACCCGTGAAATCGCTAGTTACGTTGTTATAATAATAGTAGGAATAATACTGGCCCAACATCTTAACGTAGTAGTATCTGGAAGTATGGAACCCGTCTTCTATCGGGGAGACGTGGTTCTGATTGAAAAAAGCAACTTCTTGGGAATTCAGGAGGTTGATCCCAATAATTTAAAACTGGGAGACATTGTTATTTATCATGCTACTTGGTTCCGGGAGCCAGTTATACATCGAATCGTAGGTACTGGAAGTGATTCAGCCGGGAAAAGCTACTATGTGACCAAGGGAGATAATAATCCCCGGGCCGACCCTGCTCCAGTGTATCCTGAACAAGTCCAGTCCAAGGTTATAAGTCTGGGCAATAATCCAGTGGTCATACCCAAAATTGGTTACATAACACTCTGGATCAGAGGATTATAACTTATTGTTGATTTTATCTAAAAAAAAACATCTTTAATAGTCTCACAAGGTGAATTAATGTACAGAGAACTGGAAAAACAAGCTGCAGAATCAGTGACTGCTGCCATTATAAAGCTAGGATGGGAAAACTCAGTTAAAATTAAATTTGAGCAACCACCCAACCCCGAAATGGGGGATTTAGCAACTAATGTAGCTTTTCAAATGGCCGGACTCCTAAAAAAATCGCCAGTAGATATAGCTCAGGACATATTAGACTACCTGGAATTACCACCGCTTTTCAGCAGGGTAGAAGCCAAAGGTCCCTATTTAAACTTCTTTGCAGACTATGTCCAGTTCATTCAACAAGTGCTAGAATCAGTGGGTGATGAATACGGTCAATTAGAAATAGAAAATAGTTCCGTAATCCTAGAACATACATCTGCAAATCCTAATGGACCATTACACATAGGACACATTCGTAATGCCATAATTGGAGATTCTATGGCCAGAGTGATGAAAGCAGGGGGTTATCCTCTGGAAACTCAGTATTATGTCAACGATATGGGACGGCAGATTGCCATGATCGTGTGGGGCCTCGAAAACCTGGACTATCAGATGGACCCTAAAGAGAAACCAGATGTGGAAATTGGTAAACTATACTTCCAGGTAAACCAGGAACTGAAGGCTAATCCAGAGATTAAGGGAGAAATTGATTCCATACTTAAAACTTACGAACAAGAAACTCCTCCTGAACTGGAAAATCTATTCAAAGAAGTGGTGGAGAAATGTTTGGAAGGAGTAAAAGAAACTTCTAAACGACTCCACATCCACCATGATAAATTTGTCTGGGAGAGCAGCTTCGTCCGGAACGGGAGTGTGACTAAAGTCTTAAAAGACCTTCAAGAATACACCAAAGAAAATGAAGTACTATATCTGGACTTGAATGAATATGACATTGAAAAAGAATTAATACTTCGCCGTTCAGATGGCACTTCACTCTATTCAACTCGAGATTTGGCGTATCACTTGCAGAAATCTGAAAATGCAGAAATTTCCATCGATGTCCTGGGTTCTGACCATAAACTGGCTTTGGACCAGTTAAGCATTGCCCTAGAACTGGTAGGAAGTAAGCGCCCGGAGGTTATTTTTTATGAATTCATCACTTTACCCGAGGGATCCATGTCCACCAGAAGGGGTGTGTTCATTAGTGTCGACGAATTAATGGACGAAGCAGTGAAAAGAGCAATGAAAGAGATTAAAACCCGCAGACCAGAATTGAAGCTAAAGGAACGTAAAAAAATAGCAGAAATGATTGGAGTAGGAGCTATCCGCTACTATATTGCCCGATTATCCCCCGAAAAACACATAGTTTTCAAGTGGGACGAAGCTCTAAGCTTTGAAAGGGGCTGTGCATCCATCCAGTACGCTCACGCCCGAGCATGTAAACTACTTGAAAAAGGCGGTTTCACGGATTCCGGTATTGAAGTAGAGGTGGAAGTACTGGAAAATTTAGACCCTCTTGAAATTGAACTTTTAAAGACTATAGCTAGATTTACCACAGTTATAACAGAATCAGCGTCAGCGCGCAGAGTACATCCTGTAGCTCAGTACGCACTGGAGCTTGCAGGAGCATTTAACAAGTTCTACAAATCCATGCCAGTGATTGGATCAGAAAAAGAAGAATTAAGGCTGTATATGGTTGATAAATCCAGAATAACCCTTAAAAATGTTTTAAAATTAATGGGAATTGAAGCACCAGTTAGTATGTAGGGCTTGAGATGCTCTAAATAACTAATCCCATTAAAATTTTAATTTTTTATGTCCCAATTTCATTATTAGTTATTATTAACTAATGGAAATACATTTCCATAATATTTTACTTTTTAAATCAAAACTGCCCTACAAATCACTAAAAAGATGCATTTAAACATATTTTTAAATGTTTATATGGGCTTAAAATTATAAATTAATCTGAGAAATATGACCAGTACAACTGAAGAAAAAATCCTCGAGACTGCCTTAAAGATTTTTGCAGAAAAAGGATACGTAGCAGCTACTACCAAAACAATTTCTACGGAAGCTGGATTCAGCGAGATGACCCTTTTTCGTAAATTTGGAAACAAAGAAAGTCTCTTTGAAGCGGTTTTGGTTAAATACCAGGAAAAGATTGTCAAAGATTTTGGTCCAATAATGGCAGATGAAGATGGTAAAACTCCTCGAGATCATCTTAAATTTTTGATAAACAGCCTCGTTGATCTCATGGAAGAGAATTTTGAATATGTCAACATCATTATCTATGAAAGAAAAAGAGTTTCAGATTCTATAACCCAAACTTTCGTCGCTCACCTTGGTGAATATTTAGAAGAACATTTTCCCCGTGAAAAAATAAATCACAAAGTTCTAGCTTTCAACATTTTAAGCTTCATTTACTTCGTTATTTTTAACAAAAAGTTCGGTAGCAATTCTTTTGATTTTGAAGTCACGGTTGAAGAATTTATAAACTACAATGCCCGCTGCCTTCAAAAATAAGTTTTTTCTAAGAAATAATCTCTTTATTTAACTGATGAAACGCTACCGCTACTATACTGATTTAAAAAAACTTTATAGACCATAATATGGCTGTGAAGAGTTCATATGCTAGTGCCCAAAGTCTGGAATGAATTTGACTGAAATAATTCAAGTTTTCAATTGGTGCCAAGCAGAAGGTACAGTATGGCTTTTTGCACATGTAGACGGTTCTCAGCCTGATCCCAAACAGCGGACTGTGGTCCGTTAAGAACATCTTCAGTAATTTCCTGGTCACGTATAGCTGGTAAACAGTGCAAAACCATAGCATCATGGTCTGCCAGTTTAAGTAGTGCGGAATTGAGCTGATAATCCTGAAGATCGTTTAAACGTTTTTCTTCTTCTGCTTCATCACCCATACTAACCCAAACATCTGTGTAGAGAACATCCGCACCCTTAACTGCTTTTTTCACGTCAGGAGTTACTTCCAGAATAGAACCAGTTTTTTCGGCAATTTTTTGCGCTTCTTTTAATATGTTAGAATCAGGTTCATATCCAGGTGGACAGGCCACTACGAAGTCCATTCCCACTATAGCCGTAGCCAGTAATAAAGAGTTAGCTACGTTGTTACCATCACCCACAAATACCATTTTAAGATCCAGTGATTCTTTACGTTCCATAATGGTGAAAATATCAGTTAGCGCTTGACAAGGATGTTCCAGGTTAGTTAAACCGTTTATTACTGGTACATTAGAATACTGAGAGAAATTAACCACATCATCATGTTCACGGGCTCTAATCATCACCCCATCAACATAACGGGTCATGACCTTAGCTGTATCTTCAATTATTTCCCCACGACCCAGTTGTAGATCGGAAGCTGATAAATATAGTGGACTACCCCCTAACTGGTACATGGCTACTTCAAAAGATATTCTAGTCCGAGTAGATGCCTTTTCAAAAACCATTGCCAGAGTTTTTCCTTTTAGAGGTTGATCTTCTCCATAACCTGCTTTAAAAATTCCAGCCTGTTCTAAAATATCGATAATTTCGTCTCTAACATCAAGAACGGATAAAACATGCTTCATTTATATCTATCTCCCGTGATTAATCTACAATTCATCAAATTCAATGCGAATAACGTGTTCAATGGTTTCCATTTTGTCCCTTTTCTTTTTAAGATGATCTTTGGCCAGGTTTAAACTTTTTTCGCATCTCAACCACTCTTTATGAGCCGTTTCATACTCCAATTTAGCTTGGTGAAAAAGTTCAACCATTCCATTCCGAATTTCATCTTTTAAGGCGTTTTCTAACTTAAAGAGGGAACTTTCTGTATGAAGAATATCAGACGTGGCCTTTTTAAGGTGATTTTCCAGATGATCAACTTGTTTTTGAATCCTTTCTATCTGGGAAGAGTTTTCTATCTGGGAAGAGTTTTCTATCTGGGAAGAGGATTGATAGTTATGTAAATCCTGAATCTCCTGTCTTTTCAGGGCAATAGATTTTTCCAGTTCCTGTCTTTGACATTCAAGTTGGTCCAGAATAAGCTCATTATCCACTATTTTCTGCTCCAACCCTTTAATTTTTTCCTGGTTGGGCAGATCATTTAAATATGGTCTTAGTTTTGACATGTCCACTCTCGTTGGCCTATGGTACTTAATTAATTCATTAAATCTTTCATATGTCCGATTCGTTTCTGAATTAGTTCTTTGGTCCCTACATCGCGGCGGTGGTAGAGGTCTCCCTCCACGTACTGGGTAACTTTTTCACATGTTTTTTCTGCCTCTTCGATACTGTCTCCGGCTGCAACCAGAGCTAAAGCCCGCGATGCAGAAGTATATATGTTGTCTTCCTTCTGGTTAACTGCAGCATAGTAAACTAAAGCTCCTTCAGCCTTTATTTTACCTTCGTCTACTTTGATAACCTGATTAGCAGCCCCACTCTCGGGGTAGCCATTGGGCACCAGATACTTACATACTGTGGCTTTAGACTCAAATTTGGCTTTTTTAAGATTTCCATCTACCACTTGCTGACATAAGTCAACGAAACTGGTTTTTAATAAAGGAAGAACATTCATGGCCTCTGGATCTCCAAAACGAGCATTATATTCCACTAATTTTGGACCGTCCCTGCATAGCATGAATTGACCATAGAGAATGCCCTTATAAGGACCTACTTCACTTTTCACAGCGCTCATGGTTTCTTCCATTATCTTAACAGAGTTTTGATAAGATTTTTCGTCTAAAAAGGGTAATAATCCGTTTTTATCAGAATATGATCCCATTCCACCAGTTATAGGGCCCTGATCACCCTCATAAGCATGAGGATGGTCCTGAGCAGCCGGCATGGGCATTACATGGTCTCCGTCAACTAAGGCCTGTACTGTGAATTCTTCCCCCACCAGGCGCTCTTCCAGGACCACACTGGCATGACCGCCAATTTTATTTTCAATGATTTCTTTAACGTATTTTTTAGCATCTGCACCATCTTTAAGGTGTTCTCCCACTATTTTAACACCCTTACCACCAGTTAAGCCCACTGGCTTTACTACCAAGTCTTTTTGAAAATCATCAATGAAATTTCCGGCTTCTTCAACATCCTGAAATACCCCGTAAGCTATTGATCCACTTATGTTGTGGTCAACAAAAAGTTTTCTCATGAAAGCTTTGTCAGTTTCGATACGAGCTGCTTGTTGAGTGGGCCCTACACAGGAAATTCCCGCTTCCTGGAGGGCGTCTACAATTCCCGCTTCTAAAGGAGATTCGGGACCGATTATAGCCATATCAACACCCCATAATATTGCCTGTTTCTTAACAGTGTCTAAATCCATTTCACTCCCAATTTTGAACTCTTTAGCTAACCTGGCAATACCAGGGTTCTGGTTACTCATAAATGAATAGAGATCGGCGTCCTTGAAAATTGCCTGACAAATGGCATGTTCACGAGCACCGGTTCCCACTACTAAAATCTTCATAAACTAACCCTCCTAGTGAATCTATAAATTCATAATCTTATAAAAAATGGATGGCCTTTTAGATAGTATACATCCAAAGGATAAAGTAGGGTGAAGAAGAAGGGTTTATGAGTAGGATAGTATTAATGTTTAGTATAGGTTAAGGTGTTTTTATGAAGGGCAGTAAAGCTATAATCCAATCACTTGCTGACCAGGGAGTTGATGTTGTCTTCGGGTACCCCGGAGGAGTGTTACTCCCTTTATACGATGAAATATACGATTCAGACCTTAGACATATCTTGGTAAGGCACGAACAGTGCGCTGCACATGCTGCAGACGGGTTTGCCCGGGCATCAGGAAAAGTAGGAGTCTGTATAGGAACTTCAGGCCCAGGGGCCACCAATCTCATTACAGGTATAGCCACGGCTTACATGGATTCTTCCCCAGTGGTAGCTCTGGCCGGGCAGGTAGCCAGCCATTTAATTGGTAACGATGCCTTTCAGGAAGTAGATACTCTGGGAATTACCATGCCCATCACCAA
>Ga0187786_10000157_pt1 | contig 22003 bp, 22 predicted proteins | sample 0815_BV2_10_20_M_FD_132449 | JGI IMG/M metagenome (GOLD analysis project Ga0187786, IMG submission 132449) | Tropical peat soil microbial communities from peatlands in Department of Meta, Colombia - 0815_BV2_10_20_MG | ecosystem: Environmental > Terrestrial > Soil > Wetlands > Peat | place...
TCATTGCGGACATAATCCCCGCTCGTATTAATATCGAATTGGTTGTTCTGCATCGGGTGCTGAACGAAGAGCCAGTACTGCCCCGGTTCAAGGCTTTGTACTATTGCTCCGGGACTGGTGAAGATGAATGAGGCATCCGTGGTTACCGGGACCTGTGTGGTGGAGAAATAATTATTCCCGATAATCCAGATTTTGACTTCCGGTGGCTGCCCTTCCGCCGACCCGGTTACCGTGAATGTCTTTCCTTTCATTACCGGCGATGGCGAGATCGTAGCATTGATGAAGGGTTTTTTCAGGATGATGCTGACCGTGCCATAGGTGGTGGAATTACCCAGCGTGTCCGCTGTGACAGGACTGCTCGCGGCATACAGAGTATAAGATCCTGCATCATAAGGGAGATTGGCCGTGTAAAAAGAATATTCCCAGGCGGCATCGGTTTTTGTTTTCACTTCTGTGAAAGTATCCGGATTTCCACTGATCACTGCTGTCCTCGGAGAAGTGATCTTTCCTCCGTGGTCCGGCATATTGGGTCCGGTGATAAACAGGAACGTGGAATCTGATGCCGTGTTGCGCCCGCTCAGGATCACCTTCTCCCCCAGATAATAACTCTGGGACCCGCCTGCGGTGATCGTGACTGCTGCCTTATCATCTACCGGTGTTCCCGGGACTGCCGCGGAAGACGGGGTGAAGATCAGGAATGCGGTTCCTGCCAGGATCATCAGTATGAGCACCATCCGGCAGCCGGCCCGGGCTGCATCATCTTTCTCTGCCATACGTAAATGTATAGACATTTACTATATAAAATAATTCCCTTACTCCGCGAGGAAGAATCAGGCAGGCACCTGCCAGCCTTTGCAAAAAAATCAATCAGGACGTGGTTCCTGAGATCCGGTACCCGGTTGTCCCGTTGCCCCGGTGTAGATCTCCTGGAGCCCGATCCCCGCTACCGTTGCCGCCCCCAGGGCAAAGGCGGCCAGCGTCATATTATAGACAAGGGCAAGCGCAACCCAGATGCCTGACGGATGGAAGGCGATCGTCTCGTAGGGAGAAACGATTCCGGATGCTGCCTGGACCAGCAGGTGCCCCAGGAATATTGCGGAGACAATAATCCCAAGAAAGAGGACGCAGGTACCCGCTTCGGCCCAGGTCATTTTCATAAGGGCAACCGATCCGGCAACAGCTTCCCGGAGGGATGTACGCCCGAGTATGATCCGTGGCACCATGAATGGGGTCAGGATGAACAGGAGCAGAGAGATGGCTGAAAAATGCAGTGTTTCTAAAAACCCGAACGGGTAAATCAGCAACAGCAACGATCGCCCGCCATAGCCCGGGATCTCGGTCAGCATGTTCCAGTCAAGCGTCCAGTTGAAGGGGAACTGGCCGATTACGCTTACAAAATAACCGTTTCCAAGCATATAGAGGAACCCGAGTTCGTGAGGGAATGTGGAGATCAGGAATACGTATGTCCGTTCGAGCAGGAAACCCGCTGCTGCCAGGGCAAGAGACCAGAGAATAATGGGCACCAGAAATTGTTTTGCCATCCTTATTCCTTCAGAAAACGATGCAGCGGTATCTTTTTTTCCGGATGGAATGCTCACCGTAAGGCCCGCAAGGATGAATACAAGGCAGAACAGCGTTGCGAATGCCAGGATAAAGTCCAGGGAATATGAGACTATGTCATACAGGGACATCCCAAGGAGAGAAACGGGTCCTCCCCCCGCAGGAAAATGCGCTGGTTGCAGGAACCTGGTAAGATAATACAGGGCCCCCTGGCCGGCCGCATTCCCCGCCAGAACGAAGCCGGCAAGGAGTGTGAACCAGAGGAGCTGCCGGTTCCGGTTCAGTATCCTCATACCGGCAATGGCGGATCCGATTCCCCGGCGGACAGAACCTGGACTCCTGCTACTCCCTGCCATCTCCCCAAAGGCAGACACAGGAAGGATACCGATTCCTGCCAGGGATGGACAAACCACCGGAGGTTTCCGGCACAATCCCAGCCACCATTGGGCAGGTTCCATTTCGGGGGTCATCGTACAGACCCCGCGGTCCCGGCGCTTTGGGAGGATATGTGGCGGCCGGAAATTTTCTCCTTCCTGCCAGAACAGAGGTCAGCGGCCGCAACCCCAAGGGCAACGGTCCCCAGAGCAGTGAGCAGACCCAGGGATAGGACGAACCCGTAACAGGCGACGGTCATCAGTACCTGCCCGCGGGAGACCTGAAGGAAGAAGTCGTAATCGTGATGAAGCAACAGCGGCGACTGGCCGATCAGGAGCGCGACGGTCACCATGCCCAGAAGGATCCCCCCAAGAACAATGGCGCAGCCCAGTAATTCAGCCCAGGTCCCCCTCATGTGCCGGATTGATCCTGCCAGCGAGGAAATGAGACCCTTTTTTTCCATAACCATAACCGGCACGATGTAAAGGGCCAGCAGGAAGAGGGCGATATCGATGACAAGCATCTGGGAGGAGAATGAGATTGCGGAATACAGCGCGTCCGGAACATAATACACATAGGGCAGGTAGAATACTGTCATGTCGATACGGAAGAGTATCGTACTGATGACATGGTTCTGAGAAGCTATCTCAAACAGAAGGGTCGCGGCAAACGCCAGCAGGAAGGAAAAGCGTGCCAGCGGAAGAACATGGCTGGCAAGACCGGAGGATATCCATGGTAATGACGGTTGTCTGTGCTGTTCCGTCCGGTATATAACCGTGCCTGCAATGACGAGAGCGAGGCTGAAAAAGCAGATCGTCTCGATCAGGAAGATGCGGAGATCGAAGACACATACTGTCGAATCTCCCCACGGGATCCAAATCGTGGATTGCTGGAAAAGAAAATCCCAATGGGTCACGTTCCACCCCTCTGCTGCAACCAGGAAGAGCAGCGTAATCCCGGAAAGGAGTGAGAGTAAGAGCAGGAACCGGTCACCGATCACGGTTTTGATACTTTCGACAGCGATACGGATTCCCCGCCGTATCCGTGACAGTTTTTCAGCAGCACCGTCCGCGGCAGGGCGGAGGGGATTGCCGGTTATGGTTTCGCGTGGCACGATTGCCGTCGTCGTGACAGGAAGGACCGGTACTTTCCTGCAGAGTCCGAGCTGGCAGTCCCCATGAGCCGGAACAGGGATCATGCTGCACCTGCCTCGCGGATCCTTGCGAGCAGTTCCTCTGCCATCTTGGTGGGATCCTGCGTCTTTTCGAGTTTTATTCCGAGTTCTGCCGCAAAATCCCAGATGAACTCGATGCATTTCGTGAACTCGTTGCAGGAGATGCACTCCCCTTCATGTTCGTACCAGACCTGCATACCGTGCTTCTCCGAGACGAAGATGTAGGCATTGGTATTGAAGGGGATGGAGCGGCCAAAGAGGACGCCTTTGACCACATCGATCTTCTCAACCCGGATCCTGTTCGCCCGGGCCATCTCCCGCAGCGATTTTTCCACCTTCTCGTCCATGGCGAGGAGCGCCTGGGAGACCCCCTGCCGGGTAATCCCGATATGGTTTGCGATGGATATATTGGACATCCCGCTGCGCCGCATCTTCCAGAACCCGAACTGTTTCTCATTGGTTGGAAGGAACATATGTAAATGTATGAACATTTACAATATAAAACATTCTTACGCGAAGCGGTATGCTATGGCAGGCCGGGCGTAATCACGATATTTTAAGATGGCGGGAGCCCCGGGCGATTCCGTCCCGGACAATAACCCCAGCGGCTCTGGCATCGGGAGCCGGAGTTTATCCAGGTAACAGGAATATTTTCGAACTTCCGGAACGCGCTTCTAATCCTTCTTCATTCTCGTAATTTCCTCTCGAGAAGGGGGCAATTAACTGGGCAGTACGCCAAAAAAGATTGAAATTTATGCCCTTTTCCCGACCCAGTTACTGTTGGCATTGGGACAGTTGTCGGTCTTGTATTTTGCGGTATCTGCCGCTGACGGGCCAAAAGTGCCGACGAATGTCGATCCCCCGGGTTCCATATTGAGAGAAAACGATCCCGACTCGGTCGTCCCGTCAGATGAGGGTGCTCCGCGGGCTTCAATGGCACAGTACGCATGCCAGGTTCCCGACACCGCGCCGGTGCTGTCGACTTTGCCGGTAAGGGTTATCGGGCAACCGGGAGGGGCGACGAGCGTGCCGTTCGGGCCCACGGTGATCGATCCGGTCACATCGCAGCCGGACTGGGTGAACTTAACCGGGAAGTCCTCAACTCCTGCAGCGGTATCCTCCCAGGGGTCGGGGTTATCTGCTGTCGGCGGATAGAACAACGCTCTCCCGTCATAGCAGATATCTTCATTCGACCAGCTCACCCAGGTGCCGGACCAGGCATTGGTCGCGGCTATGACCGGGCAGGTACCCCCGGTTGCCGCTGTATCCGAAGAACTCCCGGACGGTGAGGACCCGGCAGCGGTTGGAGCCGGGGCCGGGACAGTCCCGCTTTCGGATTTTGTTGACGAACAACCTGCGATTGAAACGGCAATCACAATGATCAGAATGAAAAAGGCAGTGCTGAATTTCACTGGTATCGTAACTCCATGGTTCGTTACCCTTTCCGATCGCGACAGATCAGACCGGGTCGCACCGTGATAACATCGTCTACGGTGCGAGATAAACGTGACGAAACATATCTTTGTCGTCACCGAATCATTCACCCGTGCCAATCTCTTTTACGTGTTGCATTTCGTGGCTGTCCAGACCGGTCTCTGCTACCGGGGTTGTTGAAGAAATTTTCATCTTGTTCCCGTGCGATGATCACCTATGGCAATGAACCGGGACAAGGTCGCAACCATCGATGAATACATCAGGAGATCACCTGAGAACGTCAGGAAGATCCTGGAGGAGATGAGGGGAGTCATCCGCGAAGCTGCCCCGGGTGCGGAAGAGGCAATCCGGTACGGGATGCCCACATTCCGGCTTCATGGCAAGAACCTTGTCTATTTTGCGGCATTTGCGCATCACATCGGGTTTTACCCGATCCCCTCGGGCATCGAGGCTTTCAAAAGGGAGTTATTCCCCTACAAGCAGGGCAAAGGCTCAGTCCAGTTTCCTCTCGATCAGCCGATGCCTTACGATCTCGTAAGAAGAATCGTCTCATTCAGGGTAGCGGAGATGGAAAAAATGCGATAGGGTGCCTGGTGTGAGGAGTTCATGACTACCACCCGTGAGATAACTTTCCATCGGCTTTGCAACCAGCAGATCCGGAACCCGGTCCTGAAGCAGCCCGCGGCGGTCGTAAATGCTCTGGGCGCGATGCAGGCGCAGGATTTTGCCGGGGCCCTCTGGTCGGTCGGGCTGCGGATGCCCGGCGGGACCCTGACTGCGGTCCTCCAGGCACTTGAAGCCGGGCAAATCATCCGGACCTGGCTCCTCCGGGGCACGCTTCATCTTGTCACCCCGGAAGATATCCGCTGGATTCTCAAGCTCGTTGCCCCGCGCATCATCGCCGGCAGTGCAGGGCGTCACCGGCAGCTGGGGCTCACCGGAGAAGAGTTCGGCCGCAGCCGGGATCTCTTCATCGAGGAACTGCAGGGAGGCAGACACCTCACCCGCGAAGAGCTCTTCCGTGCCCTTTCGAAAGCGGGTATCTCCCCGATGGGCCAGCGGGGCTATCATCTCCTTGCCACGGCCGGTCTGGAAGGAGTCATCTGTTTCGGGAGACCGCGGGGGAAGCAGCAGACGTTCGCTCTTCTTGATGAATGGGCACCGGAGACGGGAAAGACTCCGGGTCCGGCAGGAGCGCTCTCCCGGCTCGCAGAGCGCTATTTTTCAGGGCATGGGCCCGCGACCCTGCAGGACTTTGTCTGGTGGTCAGGCCTTACCGTCACTGATGCAAAGGCCGGGATAACAGCGGCCGGCGACAGCCTCACCTCCCGCGTGGTAGGAGGAAAAGAGTACCTTTCTGTTCCCCGGGATGGAGACGAAGGTTCAGGAGAGCCGGAAGTTGTCCTCCTGCCGGGGTTTGACGAATACATTCTCGGGTACCGTGACAGAAGCGCTGCCCTGGACCCGGCCCTTGCAGGGAAGACCGTCATCGGTTCAAACGGGATGATGCTGCCCACGATCCTCGTCGATGGTTCCGTGGCAGGCACATGGAAGCGAACCGTCAGGAAAAACACCGTTACAATTACCTTTGAGCCATTTATAAACCTGGACTCGGTCCTCAGGCTCAAGGTCCGGAAGGCCGCGGAACATTACGGGATATTTATGGAAAGACCGGTATCGGTGGAATGGAGCCCTGCCAGACACGGTGGATCCTCCCACCAGCCCTAACAACCGTAAAGAAGAGTCCGACGACCCTGTCGGAAAAAAAGATTACTGGACCTTGATCTCTTTCTTCCCTGCCCAGAGGCCGTGGAGGTTGCAGTACTCGACAGCGTGGATCACGCCGCTCTTCTGCAGCTTCAGCGGCAGGGTTATTTCGGGCTGGGTCGTGACCGGGTTCAGGGAAACTTTCCCCAGGAAGATTGGGTTGAATGCCCGGCCATCCTCTTCGAAGGTGACCATGATCCACCGGATTGAGTGCTCGACGGTATTCGGGTGGGGACCGACCATTACTTTCAGGCTGAACTGTTCATCGGGCTTTACCATGGCCGGCGCCTCGATTTTGGGCGTGTGGCTCTCCCGCTTGCCGAGGGCTTCTCCGGCAGCGGCATCGTAGGTGTAAATCAGGTTACCGAATGTTTTCTGTCCTGTCATCGGGTTAAACCTCCCCGCTGGGCCGGTCAGGTCGCAGGATCCTTTAAGGAGATCCGGCCTTCCGGCTTTTTGTGTGCCCGTTATTGCACGTGCTCTACTTGACCAAGGAGATATATAAAATCTGGGAAGCAGCCAAATTACGGTCAAACGAATGTATCCGGAGCTTTCCCGGCGCAATACGATGATGAGCCGGAAAAACCGGAGTACCAAAGAATTCCTGATGGGAAGGATCGGTATCTTCATCCTTGCCGGTTCCGATACACGCTCACCATGGAAGAACCTATCATTCTGGTGACCGGCTCCACGGACGGTATTGGGAAGGCGACCGCTCTCGCCCTCGCTCGCGGGGGCGCCGGGGTGATCCTCCACGGCAGGGATGTAAAGAAGGGAAAGGCAGTCCAACGGGAAGTTGCGGAAGCGACAGGTTCTGCGCTCCCGGACCTCGTCATCGCAGATTATGCGCACCAGGATGCAATCCGTGGAATGGCCGACGATCTCCTGTCGCGCTATTCCCGTATCGATGTGCTCGTCAACGATGCGGGGACCTACAACAAGACCCGGCACCTGACCCCGGAGGGGATCGAGCTGACATTTGCCGTGAACTATCTCGGGCCGTTTCTGCTTACCCACCTGCTCCTCCCCCTGCTCAGGAAAAGCCGTGAAGCTCGTATCGTTACCGTTGCTTCGAGCGCCCACGAGGATGTTGACCGGATCGAATGGGACAACCTCCCCGGGCTGCGCAGGTACGATCCCTGGAAGGCGTATGCCCTCTCGAAGTTTGCCGATGTTACCTTTACCTGTACTCTCGCCCGGAACCTCGAAGGGTCCGGGATAACTGCCAACTGCCTTCACCCCGGGGTTGTCGACACGAAGATTCTCCGTACCGCGTTTCCCGGGATGGCCGCAATCACACCGGAAGAGGGGGCCGAAACTTCAGTATATCTCGCCCGTTCGCCGGAAGTGGCAGGAATAACGGGCCGGTATTTTGAGAACCGGCGTCCAGGCCGTTCATCAACGCTTTCGCACGACCGCCATGTGCAGGAACGACTGTGGAGGATCGCGGAAGAGCTGACCGGGCTCGCCAGCGGGAATCCTCATTAAAAAAAGGGTCTTACAGTTTCCTCTGGAAGAACGTTATCATCTCACGATAGGCGTTCTCGGCAAAGTCCTCCCTGACAAGGCTGCCATTCACCACCATGAAGCCATGGGGCCTGCCCTGGTACACCTTAAGCTCGAAATACTTGCCGGCGCTGTCGAGGGCACGGCTGTAATTATAGATATCTGTAACCGGGCTTGCCTGGTCCCGGGACCCATGGATCATCAGCATCGGGGCATCGAGATCCGCGATATGGGATACGGGTGTCGTCTCATTGGCAAAGCCCGGGTTATACGGGAACCCGTACCATGCAACACCGGCCCGGAAGTCCTTCACCTGGGGGAGGAGGAGCATCGTGTACCGTCCACCGGCACAGAACCCGGTCAGCCCAAGCTGTGAAGTGTTGACATCGCTCCGTGAGCGGAGTGTCGCGACAGAAGAGCGGACAATTGCCTCAACCTCGACGTCATCAGGGGACTTGTTGAATGTCTGCCATGCCGGGGCGATAACAACAAACCCGTCACCGGCAATCCTGTCGCACATGTCCCGGTAGCCCTGCTCGAGCCCGTTGAATGAATGGATCAGAACAAGCCCCGGATGGGTTCCCGGAGTTGACGGGGCGGCAAGGTACGCCGGATAGGTTTTACCCGCGGCAGGTATTGTTGTCATGCTCCCGGGAACCGGGGCAGCAGCTGCCGGAGGATTGGACGCGGTCTGGGCGTTTGTGCAACCCGCAAGAAATCCAGCGGCCATCAGTATGCAGGCACAGAAAATAACAAAGACCAGTCGGTTCATCTCGTCTCACCGACTGCTCCCTCTCTCCGGGCGGAAGAAAAAACCTTGCGATCGAGCTAATGTGCCGGCACCGTCTCGTGGGCCTGCCGGCCCGCTTCCTTGACGTCAGGGAAAATTACGGTCTCCTCTAAAACCTTCCGGGCAGACCGACTCCGTTGACGGCAGGGGCCTGCGAGAAATGGTGTGATGCGATGGACATACGTCGTAAAAATCCCGTAAAATATGGAAGAAAAAAAAGTGATGATGAGTTATCCGTACGCGTTCAGGACCATGTTCACGCTGCCGGCATCCGAGCTGGATTCCATCTTGACCATGAACTTGTCCTTCACGACCCATGTCGTTGACGTGTGTCCCTGGGAGGTGACCGTGCACTTGGTTGCATCGAAAGTCCCTGCCGGCACAGTGACACTCTCCGTCAGCGGTGAGCAGGTGACCTGTGCATCGGAGGAGACTTTGTTCGGGTCGCTCTGGGTTGTCGAACCGCCTCTCGCACTACAGTCGATGTTCTGCATGCTGGCTGGCATATTCGCCGCCGCCGCTCCCTCGAACCGCATCGTGCATTTACCGGTTGTCTTGTCGTACTTGGTGTAGATGGTCATTGCCTGGTCACCGGAACCGGTGGTCATTTTATACTCGACCCAGTTGTACGAAAGACCGCCGAATAAACCGGCACCTGTCACTGCCGAGCCCGATCCTCCTGCAGGTGACCCGGAAGATGCGGAAGATGATGTTGCGGCTGGCGCAGCGGTAGTCTGGGCACCCGGGGCTGGCGCCGCCGGACTGGTCCCCGTGCATCCGGCAAGAACGATTGAAACCGCAAACACGACGAGTACAATGGTAAGGAGATTAACGTGTAAATCCTTCATTTCATTCCCTCTGCAATATCCTTCCCCGATCTCCCTCTCTCCGGGAAATCTGGGCACACGGTGATAATATCTCTTGGTGTCTATTAAAAAATTCCGAAAAAAATCCGGTTCACCAAAAGATATGACCCGGCAGGACTCCCGGGCACCCCTCTCTTTATTATCCTGCCTGACCCAAACCAGATATAATGATCCGTGAACCCCCGGAGGAAGACCTCCTGGCCCTTCTCAGGAGTCACGAACCTGACTCGCGGAAGCCGCTTGCCTCCACAAGGAAGGAATATTCCGCATTCTATGCCGAGATGCAGGAAGAGACCGTGATGGGTTCCGATCACCAGATCGAGAGGGTGATGATCCGCGACGGCCTCAATGGGATCTGGGTCTCCCTGCCCGACAGCCTGACCAACCGGGTGATCCTCTTTTTCCATGGAGGGGGATTCACCCTAGGTTCGACCGACAGCCATCTCGGACTCTGTATCCGCCTTGCAGCAGTCTCCCAGGCGAGAGTCTTCTCCGTCGACTACCGGCTGGCTCCAGAGAACGTCTTTCCTGCAGCGATCGAGGACGCAGTGGCCGCTTACCGCTGGCTGCTTGCCAAAGGGTATGCGCCCCACCATATCGTCCCCGTCGGGATATCTGTCGGAGGGACCCTCGTCCTCGACCTCCTGCTCTCGGCGCGCGATGAGGGCATCCCGCTTCCGCTTGCGGGGGTCTGCCTGTCACCGGTGACGGATTTGCTCTTCGAAGGCGAATCCATGACCAAGAACCAGGAACGGGACTGGATCACACCCGTCCGGCTTCACGCGATCCGCTCCGTCTACCTCGCTGGTCGTGACCCGAAAGACCCGCGGGCCTCGCCGATCTATGCCCGGCTGGCCGGACTCCCCCGCCTGTACATCCAGGCCGGGACCCACGAACTGCTCGTATCGGACATCAGCAGGTTCGTGGACAAGGCCCGCTGGGCCGGGGTCATGGTGCAGGCAGAGGTCTGGGAGGGGATGTTCCACTGCTGGCAGGTATTTGCCGAGAAGATCCCCGAGGGGAAGGAGGCCGTCGAGCATGCCGGGGCCTTCCTGCAGGACGTCCTGGACCGGTAGGACCTGCCGCCGGAATGGACACGCTTTTGAAGGTTATCCATTACCCCGGCCGGCACGACTGACACTTCTTTTCCGCCTGGCGTGCATTTCGTTCCTGATGACTCTTCCAGACTCTCATCCCGGGGATGACCGTTAAAATACTCTGCCCCGCCATGCCCCCGAAGGTCACTGAAACAAAGAACCCCTCGTAAAAATGATCAGTCACCTGATTTTCATCGCCAGGGGGCGAACCATATGGTACGCATGGTTCTCGGGCCACCTTTTCTGTAAGCGTTGCCGACCGGCGGCCTCTCATTCCGGTTCACAACCTTCATCTCGTACCGCTGTCCACCCTTGATGGTATGTTCGAAAGCATTGGCAGAAGCATTGAACTCTTCCGGACGAGCTGGGGGATTCTCATGGATGACAAGAAACTCCTTGCCTTCCCGCTCCTCTCCGGTATCATTTCCCTTATCGTCCTTGCGACTTTCATCGTCCCGCTGATCCTCGCTGAACTCTTCCAGGCTGTTGTCCCGTTCGGGGAGGTCTTCTTCTACGGCGCACTGTTCGCGTTCTACCTGGCAAGTTATTTCGTCGTCATCTTCTTCAATACGGCGCTCGTCAGCTGCGTGAACGCAAAACTCCATGGCAGCGACATGTCTGTTGGCGAAGGGATATCCAATGCCCTGCGGCACCTCCCCGCCATTCTCGGGTGGGCTCTGGTCTCTGCAACCGTCGGCGTTATCCTTCACCTCGTCCGCGAACGGGGCGGCATCATCGGGCAGATCGCTTCGGCACTGGTTGGCGGGGCCTGGGGGCTTGTCACGTTCTTTGTCGTGCCGGTCCTGGTACTCGAAGACAAGGGAGTTGTTGACGCCATAAAAGAATCGACATCGCTCATCCGGAAGACCTGGGGTGAGACTATCATTGGATCCGGATCCATCTTCCTCGTCTTCATGGTCATAGGCGTTATCGGCTTCCTCGGGGTCATTGCATCCCTTCTCCTTGGCAGCTTCCTCATCTTCGGCATCGCGCTGGTGCTCTTCATTGCCCTTATCATCGTCCTTGCTATCGTCGCGTCCGCGATGCAGGGTATCTTTGTGACGGCCCTCTATACCTATGCCCGGACCGGAACAGTTCCCACCGCGTTCAACCGGGATCTCATCCAGAATGCCTTTGTCCCGAAACAGGCGGGGCCGGGCACGATCTGAACCCTCTTTTTCCCTGCTTTGGAAAGGGAAGCTGCCCAGTATCAGTTCGGAGAATGACCCTCTAAAGACCGCAGCAAATCGTCAGTTGGTTTTCTTACCCTGTCGGGAACATTCCTGAACTCCTAGGAGTGACCTCAACCCAATAGTTTACATCTCCCTTTTCCCTATTCCCTGTATGGATCCTAAACGGGCCTGGTCATCCCTTGCCGGTACCACACCGGCTGAGAAGCTGGAGGGACTCGGGGTCGCCAGCGGTAAGATGCTGGATATCCGGCGACTCGATGAGATTTCCCGTGACTATGATGTGGATGTCTGGCTTTTCTTTGAAGAGGACCTTGCCCGGGACCGGCCTCTTGAAAAGGTTTTTGAAGAGTTTGGCAGTTTTCCCCTGTACGAGCGGCCTTATATCGGAGTGAAAGAGTTCCTGCGATTCACCCGGGAGAACGATCCCTCGTTCGAGCAGACTCTGAGGGAGTTCCCGCTGATGATCGAGATTGTCGGAGCAGGCGAACGGTCAGCGGGTACCAACGGCAGCCCCCGCCCCTATCTCACCGGCCTGATGCCTTTTCTGGAAGACCTCGATGTGGATGCGGTCCCCGATCGGTAGGGCCCGTCGGCGAAAAGCCCGCACTGGTTCAGACGTACATATCCCTTTTTTGTTTTGTAGAAATCATTCCCGTGGAAAAGACATCGAATTTATGAGGGTGACCCCCTCTCTCCCCCAGAGGGGGAGGCAGCCCAAGGGGGTGCACCCCTTGACCCCCATGTTGAATTCATGTATTCAAAGAAGTGTCCATTCTACAAGCTGACTCCACGGGGCGAGCCCCGACGAGTCAGGCGAAGTGCCCGTCGCTCCTTCTCTACCTTATATGATTGGTTAGCTAGGTTTTCTACAGAGCCTTTTATTTTAGAAATGGCAAAATCCGGCACTTTCTTTTTACCTCCCTTCCTGAAAGGTGAAAAACCGCAGATTTTTCACGACCTAATCTCCAATCTCATGTAACCCGCGGGTTCCGGCAACCGGGCCCGGGAATTCTCCATGGCAAAGAAGAGCAGGGCTTACATCTGGCAGTTCGTGATCGGTTTTGGCTTCCTTTCCGGTATCTGGACCGCCATTGGGATCGATCCCGAGGAGGTTATCCTCAACCTTTTGGGGACGGTTGCGGGTTCGATCCTCCAGGATCCCACCATCCGCCAGATCTTTATCGTCCTCCCGACCCTCCTTTTCCTGTTCTCAGTCTACAGCGCCTACAAAAAAGGCAGGATCCTCGGACTCGTTGCCGTTGTCGTAGCGTACCTCGCCGGCCTGTCCGTTCTGGTATCGCTCGGAACGACGATCTTCCTCCTCCTCCTCGCGATATTCATCGGGTATCTTGCGACAACATGGCGGCGCAGGTGATTCCGAAGTGTAAGGATGATCGTTTCAGGAAAAAAGAGCGAACCTATGGGGAATTGATCCCTGACGGGTGAAACACTATAAATTTCAGAAACGCCAATTATTTAAAGCATGAGTCTGTTTCCGAAGAAGAATTTGTTCTGGTTTTTCGATTCGCTGGTCCCGAGCAGGTATCTTCTCAGGTTCCGCCGGGCCCTCCTTTTCGATTCGTTCATCGGGAAAGACATTGCAACACGGGGCAGACTTTCTCATTACGGCTGCGACGAGCGGAAAGCGTTTGCGGAGAACTTAAAGAAGATCCACGCGGAGACCGAGCTCCTCCTCGAGGATATCGAGGCCTATCACATCTACATGGCCGTGAAACGGACCGGCAAGGTACCCGGGGATATCGCAGAAGTCGGGGTATACAAAGGCGGGTCTGCAAAGATCATCTGTTCGGTCAAGGGCGACCGTCACCTCCACCTCTTCGATACCTTCGAGGGTCTTCCCAAGGTCGATGAGATTGATATGGTTTGGCCTTTCTACGAGGGAAAATTTGCGGCATCGTACGACAGTGTCCGGGATTACCTCAAGGATGAGCGGAATGTCAGTTTCTATAAGGGTATCTTCCCGGCAACTTCGGACCCGGTCAAAGAGACCCGTTTTTCGATGGTGAACCTCGATGTTGATTGTTACGAAAGTACCAGGCTCTGTCTTGAGTTCTTTTACTCCCGCATGAACCCCGGGGGGATCATCCTCTCGCACGATTACGTGACGGCGCCCGGCGTCAAGAAAGCGTTCGACGACTTCTTTGACGGCAAAGCAGAGCCGGTGCTGGAAACCGCCGGCTCCCAGTGTCTCGTTGTCAAAGTCTAAAAAAAAAGATTTTTTGTTTTGTTTTAATCCCTGAATATCAGGATGCCGAAGATTACCAGCATAATTCCGACGAGGAGGACTGCGATGCCAATAAGGCCCTTGACCGCAACGATAACTTCCGGAAGGAATACCCAGATCGCCATACCCCCGAGGGCACACAAAACCAGCCCGATGATCAGCGCAATAATTCCTGTCTTGTCCATAAAATAAACCTCGTTCACTTGATTTGTGAATCCGGCCATATAAGGATTATTGAGCCACCCTCATTATGCCGGAAGATATCTCCGCAATGATCGCCATGGGTACGGCAGCAACGCCATCAGAATGACTGCTGCCGCGATCGGCAGGGGGATAGTCCCCAGCGCCGTGCCGAGAGAATACTGGTCTGCGATCATCCCGTTCACGGCGACCCCCAATCCGCCGAACCCTATGGCGAGGCCGAGCATCATGCCGGAAGCAAGCCCCACGTTCTGCGGCAGGAGCTCGTGGGACATGGCTACGGCGACTGCAAAGGTCGACCAGAGGAAGAAGCCGAAGACAAGGAGGGCGAGGACAGCGACGATCCCGGAACTTGCAAAGAATGCGTAGAAAAACGGGATTGCACCGGCAAGGCCGAAGACCATGAACTCTTTTCTGCCGATCCGGTCGGATATGCGACCGCCCATGACCTGCCCGGCGACACCTGCAAGGAGCATCAGGGTCATGACGCCGCTCGCCGTGACAAGATCATAGCCCTGCGTTACAAGATAGACCGGCAGGTAGGTTATCGCGGCAAAAACCGCCCAAGCACGGAGGATTGACGCCGCCATGAGGATCGCAAAGGGCATGAGCGGATGGTTACCTGCCCCGGGATCAGATGTATCGGGCTGTTGCCTGCACCCGGCAATCCCCCCGGGAAGGAGATACCTGAGTGCAAGGGCCATCAGAAGAGCCGGGAAGACAAGGAAGAGAAGTCCCGGAAGGCCGAATCCCCAGACAAGGACGCCCGCCAGTACCGGGCCGAGGGCGTACCCGACATTTCCCCCGACAACGAAGTAGGACGTAATGCGCCCCCGGTTCTCGCTTGTGCAGAACCTGCTGACAATGCTCAGGGCAGTAGGGTGAAAACATGCATGTCCCAGCGCCGCGAGAATGGCAAAGAGCATGATCAGCGTGTAGTCATGGGCGATACCCATGAGCGCCACGAAGACCGCACTCACCAGGAGGCTGAGGGCGATACTGACCGAGAACCCTTTGGTATCCGAGAGCCAGCCAACGACCGGCTGGATAAACGACGAGGTGAGGTTGTACGCGGTGACAAGGAGTCCTGCGGCGAGGTAGGAATACCCGTTGTTCAGGACCAGGAGCGGCAGGATGGCCGGGAGTACCGGCATGTAGATGTCGGTGACCATATGCGCCGCTGCGAGCCCTGCCACGGTCTTCCGCATCTCTGCTGGCTCGTTCATGGTATCCGCTCCAGGCGCAGGATCTCAACGCTTATCTCCTGTACTTCCCGGGTATGGAAAGCGAATGTCCGTGGGATCTGAAAAACGCCGCTGACCTTGTCAGTGACCGCGGCTCTTTCTGCCGTGTAGGTGGTCACGAACGGGATCGACCCTGCATTGAAGATGCTCCAGGTGACCGGAGCACAGGCAAGGGCGACGTCGATGAAAGGGCGGTCGGCATGCACATTCTGCGCCCCGAACGGGGGGTTCATGATCACAGTGTCGCAGGTTCCGATCCGCGCCGGAAGCGACGGGTCATTCATGTCCCCGGTGATGAACCTGATATCGACCCCGAGCAGATCCGCGTTGGCACCTGCCACAGCAATGGCACTTTCATCGGTCTCAACACCCAGCACTTCGACAGCACCAAGGAGGGCTGCCCCGATGGCCAGCATCCCGGTCCCGCTCCCGAGATCGGTAACCAACCGTCCCCCGATATCTCCCTTCATGAAGGCATGGTAGAGGAGCCGTGCCGCGAGGGGTGCCGGGGTCTGGTACTGTTCGAGAGCGGCACGCGGGTGCGGAAAGCCCGCGAGACGCTGGAGTTTCATCTCGAGGGTCTTCAGCTTCATACGATCTCGTCAATAGCGTAGTCTTCCCAGCGCCGGGCCCCGCAGAGGATCTCAAATTCCTGCGGGGACAGGACCGGGACGGGGAACCTGACCTGGTCGTCATAGGCAAGGCGGGGGCACGCCGTGTTCACATAACACCCAAACCCGAGGTTCAGCAGCTCGGCAGGGTCCACCTCCCTCATCGTGACGATCACGGCATTGGGCGAGAGGGCAGCAAGCCTCCGGGCGAGGTCCATCCGTATCTGCCCGCTTTTTGAACTCACGATGATGCCTGCCGTTCCTGCTCCGCGGGCTTTCTCAATAACGGCAAACCGCCGGCGCAGCAGGGCTTCGCCACTCACCTCCTGCGCTGTCCCTGCCAGGGGATCAAGCGCTACCACCCGGGCGCCCGTTGCAAGGGCAATGCCGATCGGATGGAAGAGCCCGGTGCCGACAAAGAGGATCTCGCCTGCACGGGTCTCTTTTGCCGCCGTGAAGCTGCAGCCAAGGACCTGGCCCCGGAGCGGAGTGCGCCTGCTTCCTTCAGCGACCCGGACCGTAATTCCCCGCGATTTCAGGAACTCCTCCATAGCTGGTATGCGGTGGGCATGCTGCACCGTAGTGACCAGCCCGGTGACCGGTCCCCTGAGAAGGGAAAGTGCGTTCTCCAGTACTGCAATGTCGAAATCCACCTTCCAGGGCTCGAAGATGACTGCCGGTTGCTCGTCGACGGGGGCGTGGCCGAAGTGGATCAGGACATCCGCCCAGGCCAGGGTATCGAGGGCGAGATCGCACGCCCCGTAGCACGGGTCGCCGCTCACCAGGACCTCGAAACCGGCATTGCGGAGTGCAGAAATACAGGCCTGGGACTGCCGCTTCAGTCCCTCGGGAAACTGGAGAGCAACACGGCGTGCCCCCCGATCTTCCAGGGTCCGGATCAGGTCAGAGAAAGCGTTCAACCACACGCACCTTTTCAGTCACCTCGATCTTCACGAGGGACTTGTAGGGGCGGCCGATATCCGGGTTCCCCCGCTGGATCGCGATACAGACGTCGATGACTTCAGCCCCGGCAATGTCGAGGGACTGCAGGAGTGCCCGCATCGTCCCGCCGGTGCTGACCACGTCGTCGATGATGACGACACGGTCTCCCGGGTAAACCCCGTTGAGGTAGAGCTCCCCCTTCGAGTAGCCCGTTGTCTGGTGCACGGCTACTTCATGATCGAGCTGGTATTCGCGTTTGCGCATGACGGTCATCGGGATGTCCGTCATCGTCGAGAGGACGGCGCCGATATGGATGCCCATGGCCTCGACAACCACGATCTTGTCGACATTATTGAGGTCGAGGACCTTGATCATCGCCGTGCAGACATCCCGGAGGAGGGCGGGTTCGACAATCGGCACACCGTCGGTGATCGGGTGAATAAAATAGTTATATTCCCCCCGCTTCACCATCGGGCAGGTCTCAAGGGATTCAACCAGTCTGTCAAGCATGGGACTCACCAATATCTTTCAGGAACGCTTCGATGCGGTCGTGGTGCACATGGGGCATGCAGACAATCCTGAGATGCTTCCTGCAGGTCCATGAGACCTTCCACGGCCCGGGAACCCTCTTTTTGTCGCAGACAAAGGTCGCGACATTGACATCGGGTGTGGCTGCACGCTGGATACCGAAGGTCTCCATGCCGGCGATCAGCCGCCCCGTGTTCTTCATGCACCCCCCGACCACTGCTTTCATGCCCTCTTCTCCGAGGTAGTCGAGGACGGCGAGGGCGCTTGCAACCGGTGCGCCCGGTCGGGTACCGCCCAGGGTATACTCCTGTTTCACGGTAAGGTAGGGGGTATCGATATTGAGGACATTGAGCTGGGCCGGGTCGCGGGTGAGGAGACAGCCGCACGGGATCGTACTCATGCCCATCTTGTGCGGGTCGACGGCGATGGACGTCACCCCCGGCAGGGCAAAATCGAAGGGGATCGGGGAATCAAGGAACGGGATGACCATCCCGCCGAACGCAGCATCGACGTGAAAGAAGAGGTCCCGCTCTGCTGCGATCGCTGCGAGATCCGCGATCGGGTCTACCATCCCGTATTCGGTTGTCCCGGCGACCCCGACAAGCGCAATCGTGTGACTGTCGATCTGCTCTGCAGCCTGGTCTGCTATCATCCGGTAATTCCGGTCCAGGTGAACTTTCCGTTGTTCGAGGCCGAGAATATCGCAGGCCTTTTTGAATGAAAAATGGGCCGATTCCGGAACGACCACGTTGGGAGAATCCACGCCATGCCTCAGCACTTTCGCCAGCCTCAGTGCCTGGATGTTCGATTCCGTACCGCCGCTCGTGGCATACCCCCCGGCATCGGGACAATGAAAGAGGGTTGCGAACCGTCGGATCAGGAGCTGCTCCAGCGATGCGGTCCCGGGGAAGAGCCCGGGGTCGCCGAGGTTCGTCTCCATGAACATGCAATGGGCTCTCACAGCAACCGAATGGGGAATTGTACACATCGAGCTCAGGATATAGTCGTACTCGAGATCCTCCCCTTTTTTACGGGAGAAAAAAGTGAAGAGTTCTTCAAGCGTCCGGCCCTTATTCAGCATCGCGGCTTCTCGCTGCTTCCAGGATGATGCGTTTTTCCGTCTTTGCGACGGCCTCGCGTATCTTGGCGATTGCGTCGATATTGGCTGAGATACTTGTGATCCCGTGCTCCACGAGCCACTTTGCCATCTTCGGGTCGGAACCCGCTTGTCCGCAGATTGAGACCTCGACATCGTGGGCCCGGCAGGCCTGGATAGCGGAGTGGATGAGCGCGAGTACTCCGGGGTGGAAGGGATCGTACATGTCCGCTACGTTTTCATTGTTACGGTCGATAGCGAGTGTATACTGGACCAGGTCGTTGGTTCCGAAGGATGCGAACTTGATGCCGGCACCGATGAAGTCCTCGATCATGAGAGCGCTCGAAGGGATCTCGATCATGATGCCGAGGGTGACGTTCTCCACGTCAACACCCTGGGCGCGCATCTTCTCCCGTGCTGCGATAAACTGGTCGGGATGGGAAACCATCGGGAACATGATGCCGAGGTTGTCATATCCTTCTTTCCAGAGCTGTTTGAACGACTCCACCTGGAGGCGGAACTGGTCGGGGCTCTGGAGATCGCGCCTGATGCCACGCCAGCCCAGCATCGGGTTGTGCTCGTGGGGTTCGTTCTCCCCCCCCCGCATGTTCCTGAACTCGTCGGTCGGCGCGTCCAGCGTCCGGACCCAGACGGGTTTCCCTGGGAAGGCGTCGAGCACGATCCTGATCCCGTCATGCAGTTCCCTGACAAACTCGTCTTCCTTATTGTTGGCGATGAACCAGCCCGGCGTCTTGTTGAGCCCGAGGATCAGGTGCTCGATCCGGAGGAGCCCGACCCCGTCAGCTCCCGTGGCTGCCGCCCGGGCAGCGGCTTCGGGAATAGAAACATTGACTTTCACGCTCGTCGCCGTGATGATCGGTGCATGACCGCCCACGACAGGTGCCGAGACGGTCTTCGAGGGTTCTTCGTGCCGGATCTCCCCCTCGTAGACAAGCCCTTTCTCGCCGTCAACAGTCACCAGCTGGCCGTTCACGAGCACATTCGTGGCAGTCTTTGTTCCGACGACAGCGGGAGTGCCCAGCTCCCGGCTGACAATCGCCGCGTGGCAGGTCATCCCGCCTTCATCGGTTACGATCGCCGCAACCTTGCGCATCGCAGGCACCATGTCCGGGTTTGTCATTCTGGTCACAAGGATATCGCCCTCTTTCACGGCACCGGTATCCTTCACATCGCGAATGATCACGACCTTTCCCGATGCAACCCCGGGGGCCGCTCCCTGTCCCCGCACAAGTATCTTTGCATCCTGTTTCTGCTCTGTCATTCCCTTTGCACCCTTGTTGTTACCGATAGTGGTTATCGGCCGGGACTGGAGGATATAAAACGTCCCGGCGACAATGCCCCATTCGACGTCCTGCGGAATCCCGTAATGGTTCTCCGCAATCTTACCATACATGGCAAGCTTTGCCACTTCATCGCCGGAGAGGACCTGCGCATCCTGGCGTGCCGGCGGGACATCAACGAGTTTTGTCCCATGGTCCCCGTCAGCGACGATCTCGACCTTCTTATTCGATATGAGGGTGTCTACCACTTTCTCCGAGCGCTGGTCGAAAACGTACTTGTCCGGGGAGACTGAACCCGAGACTACGGCTTCACCAAGCCCCCACGAGCCTTCGATAATCGTAAGGGGTTCACCCGTGATGGGGTGGGACGTGAACATGACCCCGGCCTTTTCCGAATGCACGAGCTGCTGTACAACGACGGCAATATTTACCGTATGGTCGTCAAAACCCTGCTTCGCCCGATAGTAGATCGCCCGGGCGCCGTAGAGTGATGCCCAGCACTTCTGTACGGCTTCGATCAGGGCCGTTTCTCCCTTGATATTGAGATACGTTTCCTGCTGCCCGGCAAAACTGGCATCCGGCAGATCCTCTGCGGTAGCACTCGACCTGACAGCGACAATGAGGGTCCCGGCACCCATCTTCTTGTACGCGGCACGAATCTCATCCCTGATGGCCGTGGGCATTTTTGCCTTGAGCACCAGTGCCTTGGCATTCTCCGCTGCTGTTTCGAGAGCCTCGTTATCCTCGACGTCGAGTTTTTCGTACGCAGCAAATAATTTCTTCTCGAGGCCGGTCTCGACCAGGAACCGGCGGAACGCCTGCGCAGTCACGACAAAGGCTTTCGGGACGGGAAGCCCGATGGATGCCATTTCGCCCAGGGATGCTCCTTTTCCCCCGACAGAAACGATATCCTCCTTCCTGATCTCCTCGAGCCATAAAATATTGGGCACTTCTTTCATGCTCGCACCACTTATGATCTCATCGCCACCCTGTTTAATAATTATCATCGCTTTTTTATGCCGGTGTCATGGATGAGACTTCGTACGAGGGTCTGCACCGCTTTTTTCTCTCATGGTATTAAAAGAATAATCCTCTTTAAGTCCGGTGCATATAGTATATGGGTTTTTATGGCAAAAGCAAGAGTGCTCGTCAGCGATCCGCTGGCGGAAGAAGGGCTTGAAATCCTCCGGAAGTCCTGCGATGTCGACGTCAGGACCGACCTCAAGGAAGACGAGCTCTGCAGGATCCTCGGGGACTACGATGCCCTGCTCGTGCGGAGCGGCACCGATGTCAACGCGAAGGTGATCGCGGCAGGCAAACGGCTGAAGTTTATCGGGCGGGCCGGTGTCGGCGTGGACAATATCGATGTGGACGCGGCCACCCGCCAGGGGATCATCGTTGCCAATGCGCCGGAGGGCAACACCCTTGCCGCCACCGAGCACACCATGGCGATGATGCTCTCGCTCGCCCGCAACATCCCGCAGGCAAACGCGAGCCTGAAGAAGAAGGAATGGAAACGCTCGAAATTCATGGGTGTCGAGCTGAACGAGAAGACCCTTGGTATTGTCGGTTTCGGCAGGATCGGCAGGGAACTGGCCAAGCGGGCCCTCGCGCTCGATATGAAATGCGTGGCGTACGATCCCTTTATCACAAAGGAGCGGGCAGCCCAGCTCGGCGTTGAGATGATGTCCATGGAGGACCTGTTCAAAGTGTCCGATGTGATCACGGTCCACACCCCCCTGATTGCCGAGACAAAACACGTCATCAATGCAAAGAGCATCGCAACCATGAAAGACGGTGTCCGCATCATCAACTGTGCCCGTGGCGGCATCATCGACGAGAAGGCACTCTACGACGCTGTCAAGAGCGGCAAAGTGGCAGGAGCCGCTCTCGATGTCTTCGAGACCGAACCCCCCACCGACTCTCCCCTCCTTACTCTCGACCAGATCATCGTCACCCCGCACCTCGGCGCAAGCACTGTGGAAGCCCAGCTGAACGTGGCAGTCTCGGTGGCAAAGCAGTGCGTCGAAGTCCTCGGTGGCGGCTCGGCGAAGTACGTGGTCAATGCCCCGA
>Ga0187786_10000158_pt1 | contig 22000 bp, 24 predicted proteins | sample 0815_BV2_10_20_M_FD_132449 | JGI IMG/M metagenome (GOLD analysis project Ga0187786, IMG submission 132449) | Tropical peat soil microbial communities from peatlands in Department of Meta, Colombia - 0815_BV2_10_20_MG | ecosystem: Environmental > Terrestrial > Soil > Wetlands > Peat | place...
CTCCGCATCCCTCTTGCCGGATCTGTCCGTCGCACTTTCCAGCCCAGTCCGAGACACAACGTCAGACTTATTCTTGATCCTGACATCCGGCGCTTTTTTCTCTGAATTCGTCGGCTCCCCTTTCACCGGCGCTTCAACGACTTCGGGCTTTTTTTCCGCCGAAGCATTCGGCTGCAAATCTCCCGGCTTCGGTGGCAATGCAGTGTTATCACTGCGCCTGGTCACAAGCGGGGGTTCTTTTGGTATAATGCCGGGCGTAGCGGAGGGGGGCGCGATTGTAGGCCTGCCGGATGAATCCAGGACCGTGCGTTCTTCGGACGGGGCAATCTTGTTGTCGGCCTCGACCTGTTTAACCATGCGTGTTGCAGAAGTACCGCCGTACCCGAAAAAATAGCCCAGGCCAAAGCTGAAAAGAGCCGTCCCTGCTATCCCTGCTATCAGCATCTTTCTACTGATAATTACAAGCGAAGAGGACGACTGGGTGCCCTTTCCGTTCATAAAATCAGCATAGCATCACCATAGGAAAAAAATCTATAACCTCTGGCAATGGCCTCGCGGTATGCAATCATCAGTTTATTGCTTCCGGCAAGGGCCGTGGCAAGCATCAGCGGCGTCGACCGCGGCAAATGGAAATTTGTGAGCAGCGAGTCTATCGCCTTAAATTCATATCCTGGATAAATAAAGATGTTCGTTGAACCGCAAATACTGCCGTTTCCGTTGCCTTTCGAACTGCAAATACCGCTAAAATAGCCTTCCAATGCCCGCGTAGCGGTGGTACCTACGGCAACTACCTTGCCTCCTGACTTCTTGACGCTGATTATGTCCTCAAGGAGGGTCTTTCCGATCTCAAAGTATTCGGCCTGCATTTCATGATCGTTGAGAAGCTCAGTCTTAATCGGTCTGAAGGTGCCCGGGCCGACATGCAGTGTAAGCCCGCGCACAAGAACCCCTTTTTCAGCAAGCCTCTTCAGGACACCTTCCGTAAAATGCAGGCCTGCTGTCGGGGCCGCAATAGAGCCGCTCCTTTCTGCATAAACGGTCTGATACCTCAGCATGTCATCTTCATCAGGCATTCTTTTTATATAAGGCGGCAAAGGCATCGCCCCGCACATAGCCAGGATTTCCGAAATACTGAATCTGCCTGCAGTGACAAAGCGGAGGCGTCTTGCATCACCTCCGGTCTTATCGGCCTCAAAGATTTCAGCATGAACGTCTGCCCGGAAGGACACCGGGCCCAGATACCTGCCCTTGCACAGGATTTCCCACGCACCGCTCCCGTCCTCCTTGACAAGTATCAGATCAATTCTGCCTCCCGACAGCTTCCGGCCTATAAGTCTCGCAGGCACCACTTTTGTGTTGTTGAGTATCAGCAGATCGCCGGCACCCAGGTAGTCGACGATTTCCCTGAAGGCCCTATGCTCCACAGTCCCGTCACCGTGAAGCACGAGCAGCCTCGACCCGTCTCGCGCCGGAGCAGGACGGAGGGCGATAAGTTCCTCCGGCAGATCGAAATCGAAATCAGCGGTCTTCACTTTTCTGGATCTTGGTGCCGGGGTAGAAATATTCAAGGATCTGTCTGTAGGTCATGCCATCCCTGGCCATTTCGAGGGCGCTCCATTGACACATGCCCACACCATGACCGTAGCCCCTGCCTTCAAAAACCATCAGACTGTTGTTCCTCGATATTCTTGTGATAAGGGTGCTGGGCAAGCGATCCCATCCCATCTTCTTTCTCATTTCAGTTGCAGGCAAATTTGCATTACCGCTTTCCAGCAGGATCGAGATTTCTTTCGCCCGGCCCGATGCAGTGCGCGACTCAATGCTGATCTCCTTTATCCCCTGCAGATCGAGCGCCTTTTCTATTTCGGATACCGGGATTATTTTTTCCCACATAAAATACGGAGATAGTTCCGAGCCTGTCTTTACCGGTTTTAGATACGGCAGCTCTCTTCCGAAAACCTCGGCAGCGTCTTCTGTCATGCCCCCACTTGTCGAATGATAGAAGGCCAGGATCGGCCTTCCATCGTACGTCAATATCTCTCCCCTTGTGGCGTTGACTGCCTGCTCAACTCCGGCTGACCCATTTGAGCCCTTGTATGCCTGGTCAAGCACTGTAGAGGTAAGATTGTACGGCGCACCCGGCGCTGAATTGCCCATCTGATAAATCGCATAAGTCCGGGCCGCAACTGCCTGCGCCTTCAGGGCCTCGATGTCCCAGCTGCTTTTCATCTCGGAAGCCACGACCCCCTTAACATAGTCTTCCAGCGGCAGATCGTTGATGATGTATAAGCCCTTGTCGCCCTTCCAGACCTCGATCACGCCGGAGTATTTTGTTCCGACGAGATGCACATCGCCGGAGGCACTCCCCATGCGGGTGAGCCTTTCATCTTTTGAGGGCATTTTGAGGTCCTTGTTGTCCGTGAGCAGAACACGCACAGAGATTTCTGCATAAGCAGCGTTTGTCAGGCAACAGCCAAAATAAAGAACAACTAGCAATATCGGCAAAGTCCTTACAATCGGGCATCGGCCCCGCACGTTCCGTCTTGTCATGCAAAGCTTTTCACTTGTCGCCAATCATTTCCTCCCTATGAGCCAGAAGATCAGTGTAAGGAGCAGGCTCAGAAGAATGCTCGTTGCTATGGGGAAGTAGAAGCTGAAGTTTTTTTTCTGCACTATGATATCGCCCGGCAGCCTTCCAAGCCACGGCAACTTGCCGGAAAGGGTGAGAACCAATCCGATCACCAGGATCACTGCGCCTATTATTATAAGCGATCTGCCAAATTGCTCCATATCAATAAACAGACATCAGGAGTCAGAATAGAGACTATGCCTGTTCCTTTCTTATGAATCCTGACTGCCGGCTCCTGACTCCATGCTTCATATACCTTTCCATCTCGGAATAGATGCACCCGCAATATTTCTGCCGGTACAGGCCGAGTTCATTTGCAACGCTGCGACCTTCCGAAAAACCACCGCGAAAATCCTCGAAGAAGAACTCGACTCCGTGCTTGCCCTGAAATGCGTATCCTAATTCTTTTATCATATCAATATTCTGATACGGGCTCACGAGCAGCGAAGTAGTAAATGCGTCCGCGCCCGTTTCTTTAGCCCGCTCGGCCGTCTTCTCCAGCCGGACCGAATAACAGTATGCACAACGCTCTCTTTCATTATTGACGACATTTCTAAGGAAATCAACCAGTCCATAGCTGTCGCAATATTCGATATCCAGGCTCCACATCTCCTGCAACTTTCTCAGCGCATCAAGCCTGTTCCTGTATTCCGTATAGGGATGAATATTGGGGTTGAACCACATCCCCCTGACATCTACTCCCCGCAGTTGCAAGGTGCGCACCGGGTAGACAGCGCAATTGGAACAGCAGATATGCATCAGTACAGTCATGGGAAAGACCTAAAACAACCCCTGAGGCACCGATCTGCCCAGATGCTCATAGGAGCGGCGAGTGGCCAGCCTTCCCCTCGCAGTCCTTTCAATCAGCCCTTCCTGCAGCAGGTAAGGCTCATAGACGTCCTCGATCGTGTCCCTGTCTTCGCGCAGCGTAGCGGCAATGGCTTCAATGCCGGCGGGGCCGCCGCCGAACTTTTCGATTATGGTAAGCAGCAGCTTCCTGTCTATCTCATCCAGGCCAAGCGTATCGACATCAAGTGCAGCCAGCGCGTCCTGTGTTATCTTCATGTCAATAATGCCTTCGCCCTTTACCTGGGCAAAATCGCGCACTCGCTTGAGTATTCGGTTTGCAATCCTCGGAGTGCCGCGTGACCGCCGGGCGATCTCCTCCGCCGCATCATCATGCAGTGCAATGCCCAGCAACCGCGCTGATCTGCCGGCGATCTCTTTGAGGTCAGCGGAGTTATAGAACTCAAGCCTGCAGATGACCCCGAAACGGTCTCTTAGCGGTGACGTCAACAGGCCCGTGCGGGTTGTTGCGCCGACAAGCGTAAAGCGTGGAAGATTGAGTTTCAGCGTCCTGGCGTTAGGCCCCTGCCCGATGATTATGTCGAGGCTGTAATCCTCCATGGCCGGGTAAAGCACTTCTTCTACGACCCGTGACATCCTGTGTATCTCATCAACAAACAGTATGTCACGGTCGGAAAGATTGGTGAGGATGGCGGCCAGATCTCCCGGCCTTTCCAGCACAGGGCCCGATGTGCTCTTTAAATTAACCCCGAGTTCATTTGCGATGATCGTGGCAAGAGTGGTTTTGCCGAGACCGGGGGGACCGAAAAAAAGCACATGGTCAAGAGGTTCCTTTCTCATTAGAGCTGCATCTATAAAGACCTTGAGGTTTTCCTTGATCTTCGGCTGGCCGATAAAATCGGCAAGGGCGCGCGGCCGCAGGTTCACTTCATAAGAAGCCTCTTCCTGAAGGACCTCCGGAGTGAGCGGCATCATTCCGCTGTCTTCGATCTTCATTGCATTATCGCCTGTTTACTCAGAAACCTATTCCTTGGTCAGATATTTTAACGTCTCTTTGAGCAAACTCTCAATGTCTCTAAGACCGCCGCCGTACGCCTTGTCGAGCGCGTCCTGTGCCACGTTCCTTTTATAGCCGAGATTGACCAGCGCCGAGAGCGTATCGTCATACAATGCGTCCTTCCTTTCCTTTAGCGCCGGCAGTTTCTCTCTGAGTTCAAGAATAATGCGCTGAGCCGTTTTCTTTCCAAGCCCCGGCACGCGGCAGAGCGCCTCGACATCTTCAGAGTGGACCAGCCCGTAAAAGGTATCGGCAGGTATGGTCGAAAGGATACTCAATCCTATCTTCGGCCCGATGCCGGATACGCCGATAAGGGTCATAAATATCCTCTTTTCCTCTTCAGACCTGAAACCGAACAGCTGCAATATGTCCTCGCGCACATGCAGATATGTGAAAAGAAAGACCTCGGATGATTCATCAGGCATGGAGGAGAGGGTCGAAAGTGGTACGCTTACGCTGTAACCTACACCGCCCACATCCACTATTACGCCATCAGGTCTCTTAGAGATAAGCTTGCCCCTGAGAGTTGCAATCATGTTGCCATAACCTTGCGGCGTTTGGACTTTGCGACAAGATCCGACAGCGGCCCCTGAGTATTTGCATGACACAATGCCAGCGCAAGCGCGTCCGCCCCGTCGGAGGACAGCTGGTGACGGATTCCGAGGATCTCCCTGACCATGTACTGCACCTGGCTCTTATCGGCCCTGCCGTAACCCACGACTGCCTGTTTGACCTCCAGTGGTGTATACTCGAAGATGGGAAGCCCACTAAGCGACGAAGCCAGCAGAATCACGCCCCGAGTATGTCCAAGGCTGAGAGCGGCCCTGATACCTTTGGCAAAAAACATTCTTTCGATAACGATCTCGTCCGGTTCGGTCTCGGCAATGACCTCGCCAAGCGAGTTATAAAGATCTCGCAGTCTTTCATGCAGAGGTTTTGATTCGGGCATTACGATCCGGCCTGACTTGATGTATGAACAGCCCTTGAGGCAGCGGCTGCCGGAGACACCGGCTTCCTTTTTCCTTATCTCCTGAGCGCTTATCAGGCCGTACCCGCAATTGAGGCTTCCGGGGTCGATGCCGAGGATTCTCATTACCGGCTTCCGGCTGCGCTCTTAGATGTGCTGTTGCCCCTGGGCGCTTCAAAGAGTATCTCTTCGACTATCTGGCAGATCACATGACCCAGAGTAATATGCACTTCCTGGACCCTTGGCGTATCCTCGGAAGGGACGACAAATGCATAATCGCACTTGGCGGCGAACTTGGCACCCTTGGCACCTGTGAAAGCCACGGTCTTGACGCCTTTCTTCCGGGCGACTTCCACCGCCTTGAGGATATTCTTGGAGCCGCCGCTAGTGCTGATGGCGATGGCGATATCTCCCGGCTCCGCCAGGGTCTTGAGCTGACGCGAGAATATATCGGAGAAGTCGTAATCATTGGCTATCGATGTGAGCACTGCCATGTCGGTGTTCAATGTAATCGCAGGCAGTCCGGGCCGGTCTTTCTTGAAACGATTGACGAATTCAGCCGTTATATGAGAGGCATCGCATGAGCTTCCGCCGTTGCCGAAAAGATATAATTTATTGCCCTCGCTGAAAGCCTCTGCAATTAGATTGGAAACTTTGGCTATGAGAGCCAAATGAGTCTTGACGAATTTTTCTTTTACTGCAGCGCTGTCTGCAAAGGCTTCAAGTATCAATTTTTCCATCGGGATAGTTTACAGGCACGGATTGAGGCTAGTCAACACAACAAGGGCTCCGTTCAGACAGACTCGACTCGATGTGCGGTCCTGCGGTAGAAGAAAGATGCATAGTCGATTTTGTAGTTGTTGGGATCAAGTGTTTTGCTGACGCTGCGGATGTAGTTGCCGCTGTCATCCCTGCGGCTTAGCGCGGCAATAAATGGCTGCACTGACTTCCCCTGGGCGTCCGAGAGGACCATCACGCGCGGCCTTTTAAGAAGTACCCTGTGCGGTTCTACAACAATCCCCAACTCACCGCTGTCGAGCATCACGAACGATCCTACCGGATAGAACCCCATCATCGAAACAAACGTCTTGAGCAGCACAGGGTCAAGCTCTTTTCCGGCCTTTTCAAGCATTATCTTTATGGCTGCATCCGGAGACCGGTATCCTTCAGTGTATGACCTCGATGTGGTAAGGGCATCATACCATTCTGCGATCACGATAATTTTTGTATAGAAATCCTGTTCAACTATATGATGGACGGGCGGGTAGCCGGAAAGATCAAAATGCAGATGGTGTTCGAACGAGGCTATGGCCGCGCAGGCAAGATGATTGTCGGATCTTTGAACGCCGAATATAGCTTTGAAGCCCTGAACCGTATGACGCTTCATAATCCGCCAGTCGTCATCATCGTAAAGCCCCTGCTTATTGAGAACGTCGGGAGGGAGCAGGAGTTTGCCGATGTCGGCAAGAAATGCAACCAGTCCTAGTTCTGCCAGCTCCTTCTTGCTAAGGCCAACCCGGCATCCCAGGGCTACTGATAGTATGGCCGTGTTGACGGAATGGCGGTAACTGTAATCATAGCAGTTCTCGCTCAGCGCCATGCCCAGAAGCATCGGATCGCCATGCACGATCATATCGGCAAGGCATTGAATAATGCGCCTCGTGTTCCGTATGTCGACCCGCTCACCTGCGGCAAGCTGTTCAGGCAATTCTCTGGCAAGGGACACCATGCGGCTATAAATGCCCGTTATGCGCTCCCTTACGCCTAGGTTGCCCGAGTTTCCGTTGCCGCCTTTGGTTTCAGCTACCATGTTCAATCTTCCTTATTGCCTCATCCACCGTCTTTTTCAGCATCTCATTTTTACTGTCGACAAGCTTGAGAAGGCAGGGCAAAAAGCTTTTTTCTCTCTTAACGCCAATGCTGTATGCCAGCGCAGACTTGTTTTCATCGTTCCTGGCCTTTCCAAACAGGCTCCTCTTCCTGAGCAGTTGTTCCAGCAGATAGCGCACATCCTCGCTGTTGTATCTCAGCAGGGTGTTGTAATATTCTTTCTTCTCTTCATAGTCCAGATTGAGAAATCTGCTGCTCCGCACTGCATTCTTCAAGAACGCCCTTGCCGAAGACTCGCCAAGAGAGGGGATAGAGCTCAATGCCGACCACCTGACCGACAGATCGGGATCTTCCAATGCGGTTTTAAGAACTCCCTTCAGCTCATCGCCTCCGAGCTCGGCAAGTGCCTTGACCACCTCTCTGCGGACCCGCGCGTCTTTATGGCCGATTATAGCCAAAAGCTCCTGTTTTGCCTGCCTGTCGCCGGTCTTTCTGAGCGCAATTACTATATTGCGCACAACGTACCACCGACTATCGGCAAGACCGCGCGTGACCTCGTCTATGTCATTCTTGCCAACCTCGCCAAGAATATTGACGATCGCCTTTCTCGCGGAAATCGTTTCGAGATATCCAAGTATTGATATGAGCGTGCGAATCGACCCTTTGTCCAGCAGCCGTATAAGCTGTCCTCTTGTTTCATCGCTGAGCCTTACCCCGCCATCCAGCATCGCACCAACCTTTATCAAAAATCTCTCGGAGTTGAAGAATGAAAAAACGCGGGACAGATTCGCCTTGAACCGCGGATCGTCGGCAGCGTCCATATAGGCCTTCTTAACATTGATAAAGAAATCAGCCAGAACGTCGATCTTCCGGGCATCAAGCGCCAGCTCTACCGCCTTCTTCATTATATTCTCAATCTCGTTGCACTCGTTATCGGTTTCAGCCAGCAGGAAAAGTTCCAGGATAATGGCAAGCAGTTTGCCTGTTTTGTCCACCTTATTCAGTTCAATTTCCCTTTTCAGGGTCATTAGTTCGGCATCGCTGAATTCCATCGAACTATAGGACGGCTGTTCATCGGCCATTTTCGAGACGGCGTCCTTATGCGCTCTCTGAAGCTCAGACGACAGTTCAGGTCCGATCGCGCCATCTACCCCTGAGAATCCTGCATCGCCCGCCAAATCGAACATGTCTGGTTCATAGATAATACAGCGGATATGGTCGAAGTCCTGGTCCCATATACTGGTCACCAGATCGTCGCCGCCCCCCTCCACCTCCCCCGCTATAATAGCGGCAAACCTCGCAACCTCGTCCCTTGTCAAACCTTTCCTGAAAATAACTTCCCTGACCCCGTCCCTGAACAAAAGGAGAGGAATATTGTTTTCCTGAGAGGCGGAATGGAAGATCTCTTCAAGCTCGAAATGGATTTCGTCAACACTTACATCAAACGCTATTTTATCCTGAAACGCCAGAAGCTTAAGCAGCTCCGAATAAAGATCGTCGATATATTTCTTCGTGACGGGGTTTGTGTCGGGATAAATCCTGATCGCCTTGCGCGCACGCAAAAGGTTTTCGATCACCCTTCTGGCAGACAAAATCCTTTCGGCATGGGTAAGCATACATTATTATATTCCCAAAAAGGACGAAAAGTAACGTATTTTTTAAGAGGCTTTCACAATGCATCGCGGTGACAACAATCGCCGGCCCGCTGAAAACAGTTTCCTGATGCCCTGCCAATTAAAAGCCGCAAATCCCGACACATGGACTTGCGGCCTGAACAGGTTGATTGAAAAAGCTTTTTTGCCTATTTAGGCACATCCTCAGCTTTCGATTTGCCTGTGTACGCTATCCCGGTGTCAGCCGGTGCAGGCATCCTGACCACCTTGATAAAGCCATATCCCATTGCTGCGTGGCAATCGTTGCACTTAGGGATTACGGCCGTATATTCCTTCTCAAATGCCGCGAAATCCCTGGCATAAATGGCCTTGTTTACCGGTGCAAATGTGTCATCGTAGAAGGACTTCCAGACCGGATACTCAGCAGATTTTGTCACCTTTGCCGGATTCATGGCGCCATTCATGTATTTAGACATGTAATAAGCCAGCGCCCAATTTTCGCCCTTAGCCGCAAAATACATGTTCTGAAAACGGTCACCGACTTCACGCATAGGTATAGCGAACTTCGGCAGAACGTTTTTAATATCCGTAATCTGTTTCTGAAGATCGTCTACCGCATATGCTGCTATGCCCGCCCCAAGCACAAACATGCAAACAACCACCATTATGACAACGCCTTTCCTGAACATATGCGCCTCCTGAAATATATGTTGTACATATTCATACGAACTGCCTGTCCGCTCAACTTTTTTTGAAATACCTTTGCCCCGATGCCCTTTCCTTGCACCCTCGTAATGTGATTAAACAGCCTTCATAGGCCGCAGTCCATGGGCATTGCTACCAACGCAGTCAAAACAGCGTTATTTGCCTTCTTTCTTTTCATCATGCGGACCGAAAGTAAGCTGATAGGCAACATACATGTTGAAAGTATTCTTGTTTGTTCCGGTAAAATCGCGACCGGCTGAAAACAGGATATGATGATCGTCGGACAGGTTTATGACCGTGCCAAGATTGAATCCCAATTGATTCCTGTCACCTTTTACCCGCGCGGTAAAATCGTAGAGTTCGCCGCCGACGGAAATCGTCTTGGAAAGTTCCCTCATAACTACGACGCCTGTCTGCCAGAAATTCTTGTTGTCCTCCTCTCCGGGGTTATACCAGAAACCTCCGCCGCCATAAATAGTCCAGGGCCCAAAACTCTTCTGCACCCAGATCGGCAGCAACACCTTGGTTCCCTTTTCACCCAGGCCCTTTGTACTGTCGCCGGTAGGAATTTCCACAATCGGGAATGTGCCGATCTGAGGCGTGGATTCAGTTTCATGAACAAAACGGAATTTCACGCCCAGTTCCGTCATGCCGTAGCCCCATTTCATGGACTCGTCACGAGGCTTATTGTATGCAAATGGAACTATAATATGGAGGTGCACGTCAGGTAGTGGCCCGTAGTTGAACTCAAGATGCGGCAAGGTGCCGGATGTTCCTTCGGCATTATGATTGGTGACGGAGGCAATATAGAATTCTCCGTGTTTATACTCGACCGGCTCGGGGTCGTCAGTTACAAACGGCGGGCCTGCCCATGCGACTGATCCAACGAAAACCATTATAAGGGTGCATAAAGATAGCAGAAGCAATCTTGACATTACATTTGTGCCGGCTGAGCGCCGCAAACCTGACTCGACTCTCATAATTGATCCTCCTTATTGCTGATAATCCAGACCCGATGATCTCACTCGTTAATTTCTTCAACCAGAATATCTATTTTCTTCTTCGCTTCCGCCAGCATACGGGCGCCTTTAGGGGTTGTCCTGTAATACTTCCTAACCTTGCCGTCACGGACTTCTTTATAAGATTTCAAAAGGCCGGCCTGCTCCAGTTTATGCAGAGCAGGATAAAGCATGCCAGGGCCGACTTTATATCCGTGATGATTCAACTCCTCTATAAGCCAGAGGCCATATATCGGGTCCTTCGCAGCATGGTGGAGGATGTGTATCCTTATAAAACCCAAAAACAGATCTCTGATCATAGTATCAGTTCTCGATATCGCAGTCCGATATAATCATATTATCAAGAATGCCGGTTCATGTCAACATGACGAATCATATCTGGGAAAAGCACGTGGGATATCCGGCAGTCTTCGAATCGCGACTTGCCGCGCTAAGGCATGCAGGCCGCGTCGAAGATCCGACCGTTGAAGTTTCATGGCATACTCATTTACATTGCTTCTTGATTTCATTCTCGATCAACTGAAGCCGCTTAATGGCGGACTCGCAGCCGTGCTCTTCCGCCATCTGCGAGGCTATTAGCTCCAGCATGAACTTATAACCATTAAGGCCGCCGCCGGCAGTTTTCGAATCCGCCGCTTTAGCAAACATATCCAACGCGGTAGAGACAAGCTTTTCATCCCCCGACTGAACCGCCCTACAGCTGGAGCAAACTGTCTCCTTTTTACACTTTATTGAATCTGCAATCGTAACCAGACAGTCGTCTTTGGTCGCCCCGCACTTTGCGCATATCCTTTCCATTTATCCTCCGGGCCTGCATTAATTGACAGCTGCGTCCTGTTATGTCAGGAGACAGCATGCCGGTCATTTGATTAAAGGACAATACTATTTCGAAGGTTTCATCTGTTCGCCACAGCAGATTATATCGCAGAAGTCGGTGCAGCCGCAGACCGCATCGACCGTCACCGCGAGCCCGCAAACTGAGCACTCATAATGGCTGCCTGTCTTCAGCTCTTTCTGCTTTTTTGGCGATGACTTCTTTATACCCTTCTTTACAGCCTTCTTGGGCTTGCCTCTTCCGGCCGCCTTTGATGCAGATACTTTTTTAGTTGTTGCCATTGTTCCTCCTGTTAAATGAGTTGATAATATCAATATACCAACTCAAGAGGCTTCCTCATATACCGCGCGAATATATCCCGGAAGCTTGGCAACAAACCAGGCATGCGCTATCACCGCAGCGCAGCCATTACATCTACCTCAAATCAAAGTTCGATATGTTAATATTCTAGACGCAGGTATGGCGGAATTGGCAGACGCGCCAGACTTAGGATCTGGTGGGCAACCCCCGTCCGAGTTCGAGTCTCGGTACCTGCACCATCGGATTTGACCACGGGCCCTTTATGCTACGTGCTGGATTCTTTTCAGGACCTCTCCTCTGATGCCTATGACGACCTCTTCCATCGGTATGCTCTTGCCTGACAACTCCATGGCCTTTTTGACTATCATCGGCAACTTTGAGCAGCACGGCACTTCCATGTCTACGACCGTTACCATCCGGATGCCGGCATTCCTGAATATTTCGACGAATTTGGACAGATATTCCTGTGGATCATCGAATTTAGGGCACCCTATCATCAGCGCCTTGCCTGCCAGCAGTTCGCCGTGAAAATCAGCATAGGCATAAGCGGTGCAGTCAGCTGCAATCAAAAGATGTGCTCCCTTGAGAAAAGGTGCGGTCGGCGGTACCAGCCTTATCTGCACGGGCCAATGAGTAAGCGCTGAAGCTCCTTTGCCGTGGCTGACCGGCCTGTTGGCCTCCTGGCAGGGCGACCCGAAGGAATGAAGCCTGCTGCCGGGGCAACCTGAATGCACGGGGGCAGGCGTCGCCTTACCGTCGCGGGTGTTTAGAAGCTCCTCGACCGCATGCTCGTCAAACTCTTCCGCTTCACGTTCTATAATCTTCAACGCCCCTTGTGGACAATGTCCCAGACACGCACCCAGACCGTCGCAATAAATCTCCGATACCATCCTAGCCTTGCCGTCCACTATTTTAAGCGCCCCCTCAGCGCAGTTCGGCACGCATTCGCCGCAGCCGTTGCACAGCTCCTCGTTGATTTCGATTATCTTTCTGACTGTTTTCATTTTGTCCTCCTGGAGTTATTCTGTCGTTATTCTTAGATTATCTCAGATAATTCATTTCTTCCTTGACTTAGATCAAGGGCGACAGCATTTTAATGCCGACGCTATCGATCACCTCGCCGAATCTCTCGCCTCCAACACCATGCTCGATATAAAAATCAATGCATTTTTCTATAAACGCAAGCGCTTCCTCTCGCGAAAAGATGCCCTCCAGCTCGGTCCCCAGTCGGGGATGCCTTCCGAGTTTTCCGCCTATCAGGATGCGCCATCCCCTTTCGCCTTGCACAAGCGTTCCGGACGGGCATGCCTTGCAGCACTTGCCGCATGACAGGCATTTGCCGTAATCCATAACCGGGCTTTCATCCAGTAGTGCTATAGCATTTTCCTTGCAGACCTCAATACAGGCTCGGCAGCCGCTGCATGGATCGTTACTAACAGAAGGCCTGCAAGCGCCGATAAGCCCTATGTCTGCAATCTGCGGCCTCGAACATGCGTTAGGGCAATCAGAAATCGAGACCCTGAATTCATGGTGAATCTTGAGCGGCCCTTTGACTTTGAGTTTGAGAAGGTTTCTGAGGTCCTTCTTTCTGAGCAGATTCTCGATCTGTTTTGCCATCCCTTCATCGTCAACCGATCGATTCGGACATCCCGAAGACCCGAAGCAGGTCTCAACCTGAAAGCCGGCGACCTCATCGTCCATATTATTCAGATACCTCTTCTGGCAGATGCGGACATGCTCCATGGTTACTGCGCGATTGCCATGGCTCGCAGCCTCTTCCTCGACTCTCTTTCTAACCCTCTTCCTGACAAAGAAGGGCACGCGTGCAATCGCGTCTTCAGCCTCTTTCGTCCATTTCATAATATGCCTCCGAATGCCGAAAACAAGTGATGAGTGCTCGATATAATAAACCCATTCACGCTCCAGATATAGTTTATATCGCTACCTGTAAATATCCTTTGACATAAATCAAGAAATCTGTTATTAAATCTGTACGATATGGAACTTGTTCGCCTGGTTGCCTCAATCCCTCTTTTCAAAGGCCTGCTCAAAGGGCAGCTAGACGAGATAGTCAATTCAATGGCGGACCAGACCTTTGATCGCGGCCAGGCAGTACTGCTGGAGGGCGAACCCGCAGAAGGCTTTTTCGTCCTCGTCCAGGGCAGGGTCAAGATATTCAAGATTTCTTCTGAAGGCAAGGAGCAGATCCTGCATTTTGTAAGTCCCGGAGAATCTTTTGGCGAGGTTCCGATGTTCGCAGGAGACCGATTCCCTGCCAATGCGGAGACCATCGAGAAAAGCCGGATATTCTTCTTCCCGAGGGCAGCGTTTCTGGAGCTGATAAAAAATGACCCCTCCCTTGCGATGAATATGCTTGCGGAGCTCTCAGGAAGGCTGCGCCAGATGACACGCCTTGTCGAAGAATTGTCGCTGAAAGAGGTGCCCGGCAGACTGGCGGCATATATTCTTTTGTTGAGCAGCGAGAGCGGCCAGGACGATGTTGAACTGGACATTACGAAGGGCCAGCTCGCTAGTTTGCTTGGCACGATACCGGAGACGCTGTCGCGCATACTTGGCAAAATGAACAGCCAGGGCGTGATCAGCGTTAATGGGCGAAAGCTCAGGATACTAGACAGGGCAGTTCTGGAAGATCTGGCGTCAGGCGGCAAGTCCACAATCTGACGGCAATTTTTTCCGCTTCGGAAAATTGTGCCGCTGTATGCGCCAAAATAATGACACAAGAACGACCAAGCTGACAGACCACCAGAGCATTTATCCTTATACTTCAAAGACTATTCAAGTCTGGCATCTACCTTGCATTTATGTCATAAAAAGTCGGAAAGGATGACGAAATGGGGCTTAAAACGATCATAGACGACCTGTCGAAATATCTCAAACGAATGGTCTTCGTGAATATGCTGTTCTTCTGCCTGATCATTCCCGTCGTCCTTCTTTACCTGGGCGTTGAGACATCAAGCGTGGCAGCGATAACCGCCCTTGGCGGAATGGCCCTTTGCGTAGCTAATTTCTATTTCATCAGCGGCTTCTTCGTCCGCAAGACCGAAACATCCCTGACCATGTCATATGCATCAATACAAAATGAGTATCTTTACGACGACCTTACCAAGGTATACAACCGCCGTTCAGGCCTTGTCCGCCTGAACGAGGAATTCGCAAGGGCCAAAAGGAGCGGGGCCAAGCTTTCGGTTGCAATGGTTGATGCAGACCATTTCAAAAATATCAACGACACCTATGGGCATCTCGTCGGAGACAAAGTGCTGACGCATATCGCCTCGACCATCAAGGCAGAACTCAGGGAATGCGATATCGTAATCAGATACGGCGGCGAGGAGTTCCTCATACTCTTGCCGGACACGCACGGCACAAACGCCTCGCTGCCTCTGGACAGGCTTCGGAGGAAGCTTGTTGATAACAGGCTCAGCCATGACGGAATGGAAATTCATGCCTCAGTTAGCATCGGCATCGCAACGGTGTCTGCACTGGACCAAGACCCGATGGATGCGATACGCAGGGCAGACAGCGCGCTATATTCCGCAAAAAGGTTGGGCCGCAACAGGGTCTTCTACGATCGCCGCAGACGCCACCTCGCACCGGTGCTCAGCAACGCATAAGGCGATAGCGAAACGCCGCAGTCATCGAATTGCCTGACTCTTAACCTTCTCCCTCTGTGATTTTTTCTTGCTGCCGCGTGTCTTTTTGATTATATTCTTCTTAATGAATATGTTCGAAAGGAAGGCCCCTTGGACTACACGATAAAGGTCGGCGGTGCAGCGGGTCAGGGACTGCAAACCATAGGCGACGCGCTTGCGAAGGTTTTTGCCCGCTCGGGATATCACGTCTTTTCGCACCAGGATTATGAGTCGCGGATACGCGGCGGACATAATTTCTACCAGATTCGCCTTTCCGACATGCCCATAATGGCATCAAGAGAGAGAGTCGATATAATTGTAGCACTCGACAAAGAAACCGTGTCGCGCCATGCGAACGAGCTATCGGAAAACGGCCTTGTCATATACGATCCCGAAGCCCTGAAGGAGAAGCATGAAGGACCGGGGTTCCTGGAAATTCCCTTTATAAAACTTGCGACAGAAGACGGCGGCAACAGACTAATGGAGAATACTGTTGCTACCGGCGCCGTCCTTGGAATGATGGGGATCGGCACCGGCACCCTCTCAGACATAATACGGCAGACATTCAGCAAAAAGGGCGACGATGTGATAAGCGCCAATATCAGGGCGGCCGCTGCCGGACAAGAGTATGCCAGGCAAAGATGCCCTCACTGCCGGTTCGATATTGCCCCGACATCCGCTCCCAAATTGCTCATGTCAGGCGTCGATGCCCTGGCACTGGGCTGCATTGCCTCCGGCGTGAAGTTTTATTCTGCATATCCGATGACTCCTTCCACCGGCATCATGAATTATATCGCTGAGCGCTCGGCAGAATTCGGCATAGTCGTTGAACAGGCGGAAGACGAAATCGCTGCAATAAATATGGCTCTTGGAGCCTCGTTCGGCGGCGTCCGGGCGATGACAGGCACATCCGGAGGCGGCTTTGCGCTTATGGTCGAAGGGCTCTCCCTTGCTGCAATGACAGAGACACCTGTTGTCGTTGCACTCGGCCAGAGACCAGGGCCGGCAACCGGTTTTCCGACACGAACCGAGCAGGGAGATCTCCTGTTCGCCATCCATGCGGCGCACGGCGAATTTCCGAGAGTGGTACTAGCGCCCGGCACGCCTGAACAGGCCTTTTATGCCGCCGGCAAAGCCTTCGATCTGTCGGAGAAGTATCAGGTGCCTGCAATCATCATTTTCGATCAGTATTTGGCCGATTGCCAATGGACCTTCGGAGGACTCGACGCTGAAAAGGTTGTATACCACGACTACCGGCTTAGAGGGGACGATTTCAGAAAAGTCGCTCAATACCGGCGCCATGCATTCACTGAAACCGGCGTTTCTCCGCTGGGAGTGCCTGGCGATGCCGAACATGTTGTCGTAACCGACAGCGACGAACATGATGAGGAAGGCCATATCGTCGAAGACGCAGAGACCCGGCTGAAGATGCTCGACAAGCGACTGTTCAAAAAAATGCCTCTGGTCTGGCATGAGATATCTCCGCCAACCCTTTACGGTAACACCAGGCCGGAAGTAGTCCTGACGGGATGGGGATCATCATATGGTCTGATGAAAGAAGCGGTCGATGTGCTCTCAAATAAATATCGGATCGCGATGCTGCATTTCAGCGAATTATATCCATTCCCGGATCTGGAGAGCACAGGTTTTCTAAATCTGCTTGATGGGGCTGAAGCGACAATCTGCATTGAAAATAATGCCACCGGACAATTTGCAAGACTTGTGATGGCAGAAACCGGCTACAATTTCAAGCACAAGATCAACCGTTTTAATGGCCGTCCCTTTCTGCTGGAAGAATTGACAGGGGAGATAGAAAATGTCATCGGTTGAGCATAAAGAACAGATACCTGCATGGTGCCCCGGCTGCGGCAATTTCGGCATACTGAAGACATTCAAAGATGCCGTTGCCGAACTTGGATTGAAGCCCCATCAATTCACGATAGTGTCCGGAATAGGACAGGCGGGGAAATTTCCGCACTACCTGAAATGCAACACGTTCAACGGTCTGCACGGACGGACGCTGCCGGTCGCAACAGGGCTGAAGCTGGTCAACAGCAACCAGATGGTAATAGCCGTTGCAGGCGACGGCGATTGCTATGGCGAAGGCGGCAATCATCTGCTTCATGCCTTCAGGAGGAACATCGGGGTCAAGCTATTCGTACATGACAACCAGATCTATGGCCTGACAAAAGGGCAGGCTTCGCCCACAAGCATAGAGGGGTTCCGTCCCAAGAACCTGCCGTTCGGACTTCTCTCGGAGACGCTAAATCCGATGGCCCTTGCCGTTGCGATGGATTGCAGTTTTGTGGCCAGAAGTTATTCCGGCGACGCTGATCACCTAAAAGAGATTATCAAGGCATCGATTCTCCATAAAGGCTTCTCGCTGGTTGACATATTTCAGCCATGCGTGAGTTTCAATAAGGTGAATACTTACGAATGGTATCAGCGGAGACTGTATCGTCTCGACGAGAGATATGACCCCGAAAACAGGCTGTCCGCTTTCGATAAGGCGCTTGAATTCGGGGACCGCATCCCAATAGGCATCATCTACCGGAACAACCGCCGCACCTTTGAAGACGGTGTCCCTCTAATCGGCAATCAACCACTGGTTAGCCGGAGGCAGTCTGCCGACAGGACGAAGGTAGAACGGGCAATCAGAGAATTCCTTTAGCAATCAATTTCTGCTCTTATAGCCCGCCATGATATAATTGTCGCGGAGTCGATCTGCCATGGACGCTATCGAAAAACTAGGCGTGCTTTCCCGGGATTCGCAATATGATCTTGCTTGCGCATGCGGAACCGGCAAGGAGGAGCACAGGAGGCGCGGAAAAGACGGGTCATGGCTATACCCAGTCGCACTGCCGCAGGGCGGCTTTACCGTCCTGCTGAAGACCCTGCTCTCGAACGTCTGCTCCAATGATTGCAAATATTGTCCTTTGCGTACCGGCAGCGATGTTGTCAGATGCACCTTGCAACCTGAAGAAGTGGCGTCCATTTTCATGCAGCATCTGAGGCGTAAAAAAGTCTTTGGGCTCTTTCTGAGTTCCGGTGTCATCAACAGCCCTGACAACACAATGGATAAACTCATTGCAACGGCACATCTACTCCGAAAAAAACACCAGTACAGGGGATACATGCATCTCAAAATAATCCCTGGGGCGTCAGACGCGGCTGTCGAAGAAGCAGTTTCTCTGTCGACCGCAGTTTCCCTGAACATCGAGACCCCCGGCAGGCAACATTCCGCCATTCTCTCAACCAGGAAGGATTACGATAAAGACATAATGCGTCCCATACAAATGATGGGCAAGCTTACCGGCAGGGGGACGAAGTTCTCGCAGGTCAAATGCACTACACAATTCATAGTGGGGGCCTCTGACGAAACCGACAACGAGATATTGCAGTCGATGCGGTCGCTTTACAAGGAGCTGAACTTCAAGCGGGTGTATTTTTCCGCCTATCAGAAGGGACTTGGCTCTTCGGATATCCCCGGCGAACGCCGGTTTCTGACAAGCCCCGATGAGCGGTTCATGCGCGAGCACCGCCTGTATCAGGTTGACTTTCTCATCCGTAAGTACGGATTCGATACATCGGAGATCCCTTTGGACCCGAGCGGATACCTCAGCATGAACAAGGACCCCAAGGAGATGTGGGCGGAAATCAATACAAACTTTTTTCCCCTTAATATCAATACAGCAGACAGGCAGTCGCTCTTGCGCGTTCCTGGCCTTGGGCCCGACACCGTCAAAAGTATACTTTTACTTCGCAGGCAGGGCCGCATTTACCGCCCGGAGGACCTCCGCATTAAGGGCAAGAGGCTCCAGAAGATAAAGCGTTACGTTGTATTTGAGTGAAAAAAAAAAGAAACACGCCGGCGTTTTTGGGAGGGGAACCGGCGTGTCTGGGAGGGAGTTTCGACAACTATTTCAATTGCAGCGCCGCTGCGGCGCCGTTGATGTCGTCATCTGTAAGCAGTTTGTGCATGCTGCTCTTCGGCCCTTCCTTGAGGGCCTTCATCAGATCAGCTGAAGTTGCGATCTTTGCCTTTTCAATCATCTGGGCAGGCGCCTTGTCACCCTTATGACACTTGTCGCACTTCTCAAGACCGGCTGCAAAGCTAAAAGAGGCAAGGCCCAAAACAAAGATAGCAGCTACTACTATTACGAGCATCTTCCTCATCTACTTCACCTCCTTTCAAAATGTGACTCAACAGTGCCGGGATCGCTTCCCGCTTGCTGTTCGTGCTTACAGAATAAGGGGGTTTCATTAAGATTAAATGAAAGTTTAATTAAGTTTCTTTCATTTAATATACGCACAGGTGCAATGAATTATATCTTGTAAGTTGTATCGATCCGACCTCGTTCCTTTGGATATGCTGGCGCGCCTATTTAGATTATCCTGAAAAAATGTTTTATAATTGATATATACGGCAAGAATTACTATAGGAATTGGCGCCTGCGACAAACAATTGGGGGGCACTTTGAACATACGTAAATTCATGAATTTCAGGAATCTTCCGATTTTCTGGAAGATCAGCTCGTTGCCGATCATGGCTATGGGCATTACAATACTGGGGATGCTCTTCTTCCTGTTGCCCAAGGTTGACAGGATGATACTATCGGAAAAACAGGCCGTGCCAAAGACGGCTGTAGAGACCGCCTACGGCATAGTTGAATATTACAGCAGCCTGGCTGACAGCGGCAAGATGGCCCAGGACAAGGCTCAGGAGGCGGCTAAGGACGCGGTGCGGGCAATGCACTTTGGTTCAAGCGATGACTATGTCTGGATAAATGACGCATCGTCCGTGATTGTCCATCCGAAAGCGGAGATTGAGGGCAGGCCGTTGTCCGAATTCTCCGATGCGAAGGGCTTCAATGTCTTTCAGGAAGCAACCTCCTTGACTCAGAAACAGGGAGAGGGTTTTATAACGTATCTCTGGAAAAAGGCCGGTGAGGCGGAACCGCAGGAAAAGATATCGTTTGTCAAGATGCAGAAAAAATGGGGATGGGTAATAGGGTCGGGCATCTACAAGAAAAGCGCAACCCTTCATCTCTGGATAACCTCCATGGTGTTCCTCGCGGCAGTTTCCGCCCTGATCACGGCCCTTGCATTTCTCATAGGCGGCGGCCTTATAGCGCGGCCGGTCAAGCAATTCGAACAGAGATTGCACGAGCTGGCCGCGGGTAGCGGGGACCTGACAAAGCGGATCGAGTTCAGCGCGCAGGATGAGCTCGGCGCCTTTGCAAGGGACATCAATTCTATTGTTCACAATTTCGGCGAGAAGGTGGACGGCACGCTCGCAGCCTCGACTAATATCGTCAATTCTGTTGAAGACCTTCGCGGCATAGCCAACAGAACAGCGAGCGGTGCAAAGACGCAGGCATCCCAGGCGTCACAGATCGCTGCTTCGGCTGAGGAAATGAGCCAGACCATAACGACAATTGCTCACAACGCCTCGGAGGCATCGCAGACTTCCCAGGAGGCGATGAAAACTGCGACTGCCGGCCAGGAGATAACCGAAAATGCTATAAGTTCTATCTCTCACGTAAACACCTCAACCGTTGAGTTGTCCCAGATGATGGCAAGCCTGACTGAGAAGGCGCAGGAGATCGGGACGATCGTCACCGCGATCAAGGATATCGCCGATCAGACTAACCTTCTCGCGCTCAATGCGGCGATCGAAGCGGCACGGGCAGGCGAGCAAGGTAGAGGATTTGCCGTTGTGGCCGACGAAGTGCGTAAACTGGCAGAACGGACATCGAGCGCTACTGAAGACATTACAGGCAAGATTTCCTCCATTCAAAATGAAATCGCCATGACAACGAGGTCCATGGACACGGCGACAGGAGAAGTAGAAAATGCTACAGGTCTGGTGAGAGAGGTGGGCAACGCCCTCCAGCAGATTGTCGAAGCATCTCATAAAGTCAATTCCCAGGTCACTCAGATCGCCACAGCCGTGGAAGAGCAGTCGTCTGCGTCAGAGGAAGTGGCAATGAACATCGAAAAAACCAGCATAATTTCCGGCGAGATTGAGCAGCACACACAGGAAATACTTCGTGGCTCTGGAGTTATCGTGGATGCGATTGACCAGCTCAGGATTGCAAGCGCGGGATTCAGGACCGGCAAGAGCGGAAGTGTAGCAGTGGAGCTTGGCAGGGCCGATCTGAAAAACATGGTCAGCAAATTCGAGGCTTGCGCAGCCGGCTCTTTCAGACTTGCTGCATCTTCTCTGCCGGATTACAGGTCCAGCCGTTTCGGTCTGTGGTATGAAAGCGCCAGGTCACAGTTCGCCGGCAAACCTGCATTCGCAGATGTAGAACGCCTGAGCGAAAGGTTTCATGCGGCCGGTGCAGGCGTCGTGACACAAGTCAACGCTTCCGATACGCAAGGGGTCGAGAAGGCCCTTCAGGAAATGCGTCTGGCAGCAGAAGCCATTTCCAGGAAACTGACGGAGCTGGCATAGCAACCATGGCAAGACAGGTCACGGTAAGTATCGGCCTATTTGCCATTTCGCCGTTGCGGCCTGTCTTCAGAAGCCTTCGAAACTGATCGCGCCGAAACATTCAGGCATATGAAAATTGAGCTTAGGCA
>Ga0187786_10000159_pt1 | contig 21951 bp, 21 predicted proteins | sample 0815_BV2_10_20_M_FD_132449 | JGI IMG/M metagenome (GOLD analysis project Ga0187786, IMG submission 132449) | Tropical peat soil microbial communities from peatlands in Department of Meta, Colombia - 0815_BV2_10_20_MG | ecosystem: Environmental > Terrestrial > Soil > Wetlands > Peat | place...
ACCCGAACGACAGGAGGGTCTCCTTCGCGGCATGAAGCTGCTCTTCGCTCTCCGGCTCCGACGGGTCCACACTGCCCGCAATGTCGAGAATGACGGGCACAGCGCGCTTGTCCTTCAGGTCTGCCAGGCCTTTCAATGCAACAAGCCGGTCCTCCCATTCGCCCTGGCGGAACATTTCGATGAGCAGGTCCGCCACCTCGGCCATGTCGGGCGTGATGCCGATCTGTACGAGGCTCCTGATGATGGCGGTTTTTTCTATGTCGCTCGCCTTGGGCAGACGGCTGACGAGCTTCGCGCTCGATTGCGCTGAACCTATCCTGCCGAGCGTTTCGATGGCCGCATACCGCAGCGTATCAGAGTGGTGGTCGAGCAGCGCGAGAACGGCGTCCACTGCGGATTCATCGTGCAGGGCGGAGAGCGATTCGAGCGCCGAGAAAGCGACCCATTCATTATCGCGCAGCGCGGCGATGAGCGCGGGAACCCCTGCGTGGTCGCCGAGTACGCCGAGCGCGCGTGCCGCAGATGCCCGGGTGTTCTGGTTGGGGTCCGTTTCCAGAAGCCGCGCGATCTCGGGCACGTAATCGCACCAGCCGATTTCGGTGATCAGATCGAGGGCAAACGTTCTGATGTCGTCGTCCTTGTCCAGGAAGAGGGGGCGCAGGAGCGGGACGGAGATCTGGCCGATCTGTTTCAGGATGATGCGGCCTGTGTTTCTCAGGAAGGGTCCTTCGCGCAGAAGGGGAAGCGCCATGTAGGCAGTCACCTCTCCGCCAAGCGTGATGAGCGAACGCATTGCTGCGTCCTGAACGCCGGGATTGTCGTCGCGGAGCGCCTTGATGAGGGGATAGACGGCCCGCTCATCCGAGTCGGCGAGCGATTCGGCCGCGTTTCTCCGGACGGACGAATCAGGGTCAAAGAGATTCTGCAGTGCAGGGGCAAGCTCCTCTGTCGTCATCATATCTGGCTCCTTTATATGATTCTTATCGACAGACCGGGAAGATTCTTTAGGGGGACGGCGAGGAAGGCGCGGGCCGGACAGAGTGTACTACTACCGCGCCACGGGCGCAGACATCTGGGACTTGAGTCTGATCAGGGCTTGATTGTGCAGCTGGCACACGCGGCCTTCAGTCAGATTCATAACCTTGCCGATTTCTTTCAGTGTCAGTTCTTCCCAATAGTACAGCGAAAGGATTAGTTTTTCCTTTTCGGGCAGGCGGTCGATGACATGGGCAAGCGCCTCCTTGGTGCTATTGTCTTCCAATATCTCGAGGGGCGTCTTCGTATCCGGGTCGGGAATGCATTCGGTTACGTCCATATCGCTTTCCTCGTACATCTTGTCCCGGAAATCCTCGAAACTGAACACCACGGCGTTGCTCGCGCTCTGGATCGTGCGGAAATACTCGTCCAGGGAAATGGACAGGTGCTCTGCGATCTCCTCCTCTCTGGGCATCCTGCCGAGGTCCAGCTCCAGTTCGCGGTGCGCCTTCCTGATCTGGGCGATTTTCGCCTTCAGGGAGCGGGGTACCCAGTCGTGGGATCGCAGTTCGTCCAGCATGGCGCCCTTGATGCGGTGCTCGACGAAGGTGTTGAGCTTCACACGGCCCTCGGTGTAGCGCTGGAGCGCATCGAGCAGGCCCATGACGCCCACGCTGATGAGGTCCTGCACCGAGAGCTGCGGCGGCAACCGGTGCGCGAGGCGGTACGCTGTGTATTTTATAAAAGGAAGCGAATCATTGATTATCTGTTCCTTCTGCTGTTCTGTTCTTTCTTTCATGGTTGTCCCCTCATACATTCAGTACAGAGTACAAAGTACAGCGTACGAAGTAACGACTTAGATATTTTTGCCTTTTCACTTTGTACTCCGTACTCTGTACTTTGTACTGTGCGTGGTTATCCCTTTCCCGCCGGCGCTGAGAGCAGATTGCCGATAAAAAACTGGAGCGTGCCCTTGATCTTTTCCGGACGATCCAGGATCTTCGCTGCTATCTCGGTCATGCACTTGGAGATGAACTTCCGGGGAAACAGGTCGATGAATGCGGTCTGGCTGCGTACGGCCTGCTTCACGTCTTCATCATGGGGCAGGTACCCGAGATAGTCGAGGGAGATGCTCAAGAAGCGATCCGTGGCCCGCGTGAGCGTTTCGAACACCTGGGCCGCCTCGGCTTCGCCGCGGGCGGCGTTCACGAGCACGTGGAATTTGTTCTCCTGGTACTCCGTGAACAGCACCTTGATAAGGTGGTACGCATCGACCCATGCCGTGGGCTCCGGAGTGGTCACGATAATGATGTCCTGGGCTGCGGAGCAGAAGAAGGTTACGTTCTCGGATATGCCTGCAGAATTGTCAATGAGCAGGATATCGACCTCCCCGTCATAGGAATCGAAAGCATCGAGCAGTTTGATGCGCTGAAATTCGTCGAGCCGGGTGAGATCCTGCATACCTTCGCCCGCGGGAAGAATTTTGATGCCGTGCGGCCCGTCGATGAGCACGTCCCTCAGCGTAACGCTTCCTCTGAGCAGGTGGCTGACGTTGTAGGTAGCGTGTTTGTTCAGAAGAATGTTGATGTTCGAAAGCCCGAGGTCTGCGTCCACGACCACCACGCTTTTGCCGAGCTTACGCAGGGCAATGGCCAGACTGGCAGTGATGTTGGTCTTTCCTACGCCGCCTTTTCCGCTGGCAACGGCGATGGTCCGCACATATCTTCGTTTTTCCTCATTCGGTGACATACTTTGCTCCTGTTAGTTCAAAGTTCAGAGTTCATGGTTCAGAGTGAGAAACGCAATTAACGCAAGATCCCTTTGACCCTGTTACGTTGAACGGTGAACGTTGAACCATCATTGTTCCGCCGTTATCAGACCAGCTAGCCTCTTTACCGTGGCGGGTTCGATATCACCCGGCACGTGCTGGCCCGTCGTGAGCCAGGAGACAGGCTTCTGGTAGGTGAGCAGCAGATTGTAAAGCGAACCGTACTGCACCGCTTCGTCCAGCTTGCTGAAATCGATATAATCGATGGGCAGGGATTTATAGGTGCGGTACGCCTCGATCATGGATGCGTCGTCCGAGGCTGCGCTCATGAGCAGGTGCACTTCGACGGGGATGTCGATGCTGCACAGTTCCGCCATTTCGTTGATATAGGCCGCGTCACGGGGATTTCTGCCCATCGTGTCGATGAAAATAATGTCGCGGTCGGCGAATTTCGAAATGCAGGATCTGAGCTCCGCGGCATCGGAAGCTGTAGCGAGGGGGATGCCGAGGATGCGTGCATAGATGCGCGCCTGCTCCATGGCTCCGATGCGGAAGGAGTCCAAGTTGATGATGGCGGCTTTTTTGCCGGCCTGCAGGGCGCGCGCCGCGAGCTTGGCAATGGTCGTTGTCTTGCCCACGCCGGTGGGGCCGATCATCAGGACGGCCTTGCGGGATGCGTCGCCGCGTTTTACCCTGATGTCGGATGATATGAGAAGCGGAAGGTCGGAGATTTCACCAGTCTTTTCGCAGAGGCGAAAGGCGTATTCCTCGCGGATCGAACGGTCGCGAAGGTAGCGCAGCACGGCGCGCTTTTTCGGCGGCAGCGCCATTTCGTAGCCGTTGCTCTTCAGGGACTCGATCAGAGCACGCAATCCGCTGATTTCGGCGCGCAGCGTATCGGTGCCGGAGTCGCGCGTGACATATGATTTATAGGGCGCGTGGGGGGTGAAATTCTGATCTGCCTTCTGCATGGGGGCCTCCTGTGCGGCAGTTCTGAGTTCGGAGCTTTTCGTTTTGAGCGGAGCGTTCAGCGCCGGGCGCTGAGCTTCCGGAGTCCGCTGGTCGGAGACCGGCTCGGGGCGTGCAGCGTGGACGGGATCGCTGTGCAGCCGTATTCCTGTGCTCCCGGCTCCGAACTCCGGACTCCGAACCGACCCGTCAGCCGTTTCAAAATCGATGGCGGCGGTGACGACAACCTGGGGCCGGGGGCCCTTCTTCTCCTCGGTGGAAAGGATCACCGCCTCATGGCTCAGCTCGCTCTTGACCTGGGCGAGTGCTTCGGAAAATGTGCGCGCGGAAAATTTTTTAATCTTCATATTTCAGCACTCCTGATGTAGAGAGACGTACGCTCGGCGACAGCTCCGCGTTCGACAGAACGACGATCGACGGCAGGAACCGCTCCGTTATTTTCTTCAGGAACCGGCGAACCTGCGCGGAGCAGAGAATGATGGGCTGGAGGCCGCGCATGCGTTCCTGGGATACGGCTTTTTCGATGGAGCGCATCAAGCGCGTGACGATTTCGGGGTTGATGGCGCCGCCCGCCTCCATGGCCTGGACCAGGGCGCGCTCGAAGCGCGGATCGAGCGTCATGACGTGCACGCCGCCGTCGGCCGCCGCATGCTGCCGTGTAATGAAGCGCGACAGCGCCTGGCGGACGAATTCGGTGAGCACCTCGACGTCCTTGATGCCCGGCACATGGTCGAGCAGGGTTTCGAGGATGGTCACGAGGTCGCTGATGGGCACACGTTCTTTCAGCAGGTTTTGCAGCACGCGCTGCAGGCCACCGAGCGTGAAGTTTACGGGGATAAGCTCGTCCACCAGCTTGGGGTAGTTTTTTGCGACCGCATCCAGGAGCGTCTGGACCTCGTTGCGCGTAAGCAGCTCCCAGGCGTGGCTCCGTATGAGCTCGGTCAAATGCGTCACGATGGCTGTGGCAGGGTCGACAACCATGTAGCCGCGCACCTGGGCCTGCTCGAGGTCCCGGTCGTTGACCCAGTACGCCGGCAGGCCGAATGCGGGGTCTTTGGTGGGGATGCCTTCTATTTTCTGCGCGTCCGATGTGGGGACCGCGAGATGGTGCCCCATCATGACCTCTCCGCGGGCGACGTCGATGCCGCGTATCATGAGCGCGTACTCGTGGGGCCGGAGGCGGAGGTTGTCCTTGATGTGAATGGAAGGCACGACGAACCCGAGCTCGCCTGCAAGCTGACGGCGCATGGCTTTGATCTTGTTCAGGATCTCCGACTTGCCGCCTTCCACGAGCGGGATCAGCCCGTAGCCGATTTCGAAGGTCAGCGGTTCGAGTTCGATAAAAGTTTCCACAGGCGGCTCAGCCGGAGGAGCCGCTGCCAGCTCCTGTTCCGCACTCTTCTCCTGCGCTTCAGTCTGGCCCAGGGCGTATGCGAGGCCGCCCGACGCCGCTGACAACAGGAAGAAGGGTATGTGCGGGAGGCCGGGAACCATACCGAGTACTGCCATGATGCCGGCCGCGGTCAGCAGCGCCTTGGGATTCAGGAAAAGCTGGCGGGTAATGTCACTGCCCATGTCTGACTCGGTGCCCGCTCGGCTGACGACCATGCCGGCTGCCGTGGACACGAGCAACGCGGGGATCTGCGCCACCAGGCCGTCGCCGATGGTCAGGATCGTGTACGTCTTCGCCGCTTCCACAAAAGGCATGCCCTGCTGCAGGACGCCGATGGCGAAGCCGCCGATGATGTTGATGGCCGTGATGATGAGGCCTGCGATGGCGTCGCCGCGCACGAACTTGGAGGCGCCGTCCATGGCCCCGTAAAAATCGGCTTCCTGGGCAACGGATGCGCGGCGTTTGCGCGCCTCGGCTTCATTGATGAGGCCGGCATTCAGATCCGCATCGATCGCCATCTGCTTGCCCGGCATGGCGTCGAGTACGAAGCGGGCCGCGACCTCGGCGATCCTGCCCGAACCCTTGGTGATGACCACGAAGTTGATGACCACAAGGATCAGGAAGATGATGAAGCCGACGGCGTAGTTGCCGCCCACCACGAAGCTGCCGAAGGATTTTATCACCTGGCCGGCGGCGTCCACTCCCTCGTTGCCCTTGAGCAGGATGAGCCGCGTGGAGGCGATGTTGAGCGACAGACGGTACAGCGTCGTCATGAGCAGGATGGTCGGGAACACGGAAAGATCCAGCGGCTTGCGGATGTAAACCGCCGTGACGAGGATCACGATGGACAGCGATATGGAAAAGGAAAGCAGAAGATCGAGGACGAACGGCGGCAGGGGGAGGATCATTACCCCCACGATGGACACGACGCTGATAGCGACGATAATGTCGCCCCGCTGCTGCATGGCTGCCAGAACTGTCATAATTACCTCGCTCCCGCTGCAGAATCCGAGTGGCGGAGACCGGGCCGGTCGGCAGGACGCCTCCCTGACTCTTCGCCGTGAACATTCGTCAATCTGCCAAAATCATTTCCTTCATGTTACGCAACTGCTCCCCGAAGCTTGTAGATGTAGGCAAGTATTCTCGCGACGGCCTTGTACAGATCCGCGGGAATGCTTGCGTCGAGTTTTATTTTAAAGAGCGCCCGGGCAAGCGGTTTGTCTTCCACCAGGGGCACCCCGTGTTTGCGTGCGGCGTTCCGGATCGCCTCGGCGACGTATCCTTTTCCTTTTGCGACGACCTTGGGCGCCGCTGTTTCATTCTTTCGGTACAAGAGCGCCACGGCGATATGCGTCGGGTTCGTGATCACCACCGTTGCCTTGGGAACTGCCTCCATCATGCGGCGCCGCGCCAGCTCCTTCTGCAGGCTCTTGATCTTGGCCTTGATGAGGGGGTCGCCCTCGGACTCGCGGTATTCCTCGCGCACTTCTTCCTTCGACATTTTCAGGGAGCGTTCGAACTTCCACCGTTCGTAGCCATAATCGGCAAGGGCCAGAACGAAAAATGTGGAAAATGCGTACGTCACGGTCCGGCCGGTCACGCCGACGGCGAGTGCCTGAATGTCGGGGAGGTCCATCGTGGCCGTGGCCGGAACGATCACGAGAGCCTTCCGGGCGATGATGTAGAACAGCACGATGCCGACGGCGAACTTGAAAACGCTCTTGAGCATACCCGGCAGAGCGGCCACCGAGAACATATTCTTAAAGCCTTTCAACGGATTCAGGCGCGAAGCTTCGAACGCCAGGGGTTTCAACAGAAAGCCCCCCTGCAGGATGCCCGACAGAACGGCAAAGGCCGCGGCAGCGAGGAGGAAGGGCGCCAGCATGAACATGGTCTCCGCGGAGGCGGAGCGCATGACGGCGAACGGATCTCTGCCGTAGCGGAGCCCGAGGAGGTTTCCCGTGAGGCCGGTAACGTTCTTCATGAATGCAGCTCCCGCCATGTAAAAGACGAACAGAATGCCCGCCGTCGCCGCCATGGATACGAGTTCTCGGCTGCGCGCGATCTGGCCTTTTTCACGCGCTTTCTGGCGCCTCCGGGGTGTTGCTTGTTCTGTTCTGTCTTCATTTTCCGCCATGATCAGTACTCCGCGGGACGGCTGCCGGCCGGGGCAGTGCATGCCGCCTCGCCCCGCCGCCATTCGCCGTTGTTTCTATGACACCTGCCGGTCTCCCTCTCGTTACCTCTGCATCAGCACCATCACCCTGCCGAGCTCCTCGGGAATGCCCTGGAAATAGCGGCCCAGGACATAGGTGTAGGCAGGCAGACAGACCAGCATGGTGAAAAGGCCCAGAAAGAGATATACGGGATATCCCACAAAAAAGACATTCATCTGGGGTGCGGCCTTGGACACGAACCCGAGCAGGATGTTCGTGCTCAGCATGATGATGAGCACCGGTGCGCTCAGTTTGATGGCAAGAATGAAGAGCTGCGTTGCGAGAGGCACGCACGCGGACATGACGCCGGAAACGCTCGCCGTGCCCGCGGGAACCCATTCGAAGCTCTTGACGAAAAGCAGGATGAGCTCATGATGCGCGTCAACGGCAAAGAAAACCAGCGTCGCGATGATGCTGAGCAGCTGGGATATTTCCGTGGACTGCCCGATCTCGGGATTGATGATTGTAGCCATGGACATGCCGGTGGCATTGCTGATGACCTGCCCCGCTGTGTCCACGGCGTAAAATACGAAGCGGGCGGCAAACCCGAAGATCATGCCGAACAGTACCTCGCGCCCTGCGACGGCCGCGATGGAGGCCTTCGGCGCCTGGAACTCGAGAACGGGCGTGAGCACAAGGGCGACTGCTACGGCCGTTCCGATCCGGAACTGCGCCGGGAACGAGGTGCTGCCCAGAAACGGAAGCATGTTCAGGACAATCGACGCCCGGAGCAGGATGATCAGAAAGTTGGGGATGAGTTTGTTCACGTCTTCCATAGATTTCAACTTGTCGCGCGATGTACTGCGCTTTGTCCGGTCATTTTATATAAACCGGTATCTTCGTAATGAGCTCCGTGGTGAAAGTCATGAGCGTCCGGGCGATCCAGGGGAAAAAAAGAAAGAGCGTGAAGAAGACGGCAATGATCTTGGGTACGAACGTCAGAGTGAACTCCTGGATCTGGGTCACGGCCTGGAACAGACTGATGATGAGCCCCACGACCAGGCTCACGATCAGGACGGGCGCCGATACGATCAGCACGGTCTTAAATACTTCCCCGGATATTTCCCTCACGAGATCGACGGTCATTGAAAGCTCCTTACGAGCGTGCCGACCACGAGGTTCCAGCCGTCAACGAGAACGAACAGGAGGAGCTTGAACGGCAGGGAGACGAGCACCGGCGGCAGCATCATCATGCCCATCGACAACAGAACGCTTGAGACCACCACGTCAATGATCAGAAAGGGCAAAAAAATGAGAAAACCGATTTCGAAGGCGGTTTTGAGCTCGCTGATAGCAAACGCCGGAACGACGATCCGCATGGGGAGGTCCTGGGGCGAGGCGGGCGTCTTCATCTTCGCGATGTTCAGGAAGAGGGCGATGTCCTTCTCGCGCGTCTGTTTCAGCATAAACGTCCGCAGCGGCGGTGCCGCGGCAGTGACTGCCTGCTGGACCGACACTTTCCTGTCGAGATAGGGATTCACGGCCTTCAGCATGACCTCGTCGATCGTGGACGACATGACGAAAAAAGTCAGGAACACAGACAGCCCGATGATCACGGGCGTCGGCGGAATCTGCTGGCCCCCGATGGCCTGACGCAGAAACGACAGCACCACGACGATGCGCGTGAAGGAGGTTACCATCACAAGTATCGCCGGCAGGAACGAAAGAAAACTGATGACCAGGAACACTTGTATAATCGGATCACTGAGCTGCATACGCGTTATCCTTCAGAGTATTCTTGATCGCTCTCAGTTTCTGCAGGTTGCCCGGAGCGGCGGCGGAGACGGCCTGGGGCGCAGCAGGCGGGCGCGCTTCCCGCGGCTCGGCGGGTTCCCCCGGCCTGTTCAGCGATTTCAGGAGCTTTACATCCGTCGCCGTAACGCCAACGAGCAGCACTTCCGGGCCGACCTTTACCATGGCGATGCCTTTTTTCGGCCCCAGCGACTGGTACCCGACAATCTTCATCATGCCGTCGGCGCTTTGCCGTTTTCTGAGCACGTAGCTGAGCAGAGCGAGCAGTCCGCCGACGACGACCAGCGCGATCCCCATATGCAGATAAAGGTCTATCATTTCAGCTGCCTGATCCTTTCCGTGGGGCTGATGATGTCGGTGAGGCGGACCCCGAATTTTTCATTGACCACCACGACCTCGCCCCGTGCCACGAGTTTTCCATTCACGAGGATTTCCATGGGTTCGCCGGCGATCTTTTCCAACTCCACGACCGAGCCCTGGCCGAGCTGAAGCAGGTCCTTGATGAGCATGCGCGTCCTGCCCAGTTCAACACTGATTTCGAGCGGGATGTCGAGCAGAAAGTCCATATCCCGTGCCGCCGAGGCGGCGGCCGCGTTCTTGTCGTTCTTTAATTCTTCGAAACGCGCGGCCGGGGGGGGCGGAGGTGCCGCCTGCTGGGGTTTGGGTTTTACCTGAGTCTGTTCCATCATTCATCTCCTTTTGCGTGGTCCGCCAAAGTGATTGAAGGCGGACGCAGGGGGACAAAGCCGGCGGCCGTTCGACAGCGACGATGCACGCCCTTCTTAGGAAAGAATTTTCGAAATTCTTACCGCCTGGTTCCCTCTGCTGTTGCCGGGGAGCGCCAGGAATTTCGGCACGCCCTCGACAGCGAGCTGCATCTCGTCGGATGAGCATTTATTTATCATCAGGACATCGCCCTCCTTCAGACTCATGAGGTCGCTGCAGGTGAGCCACAGCGTGCCGAGCTCCGCCACGAGGTCAACGGATGACGACATCAGGATTTCCTTGAGCCTGCCGACCCAGCGCTGATCGAAGTCGAACTTGTCCGCCTGGATGCCGGAGTAGAGCTTATCCTTGACGGGTTCGATCATGGAATAGGGAATGCAGAAGAACAGCTTTCCGGTGAAGTCCTCCACTTCGATGTGGATTTCTATCTTGATCACGATTTCGCTGGGGGTGACGATGGTGACGAACTGCGGATTCATCTCGGAGCCGGCATGCTCGGGCTTGATGGGCGCGATGCCGACCCAGGCCTGCGCAAGGTCGGAAAGCGCCATGGTAACAACCTTCTTGATGATGCGCTGTTCTATGGAGGTGAAGGCGCGCCCCTCGGACTTGACATTCTTGACCGTGGCGCCGCCGAAGAAAAACTCAACAAAGGCGAAGACGAGCGGCGCTTCAAGCACAAGCAGGGAATAGCCTTTCAGGGGATCCATCTTGAAGATATTGATGCTCGACGGAAAGGGGATGGTCTTCATGAACTCGCCGAATTTGACGATGCTCAGGTTGTGGATGCTGATATCCACGAACTTCATGACCAGGGCGGACACGGAATTGCGAAAATAGCGGGCAAAGCGCTCATTCGCCATTTCAAGCCCCGGCATGCGCCCGCGGACAATACGCTCCTGGCTTGTGAGGTCGTAGGCCCGGACACCGGACATGATCTTCTGCTTTGCTTCCTCGGTGCCGATCTCGCCTGACTGGACTCCCCGGAGTAGCGCATCAACTTCGTCTTGGGACAGTATGTCGCTCATAAAATGCCACCCTGAAAGCAAATAGGTAACCGCGGATGAGCGCGGTAAATCAGCTGCGGCTGCGGATCAATGGTGCTACTGCATCACGAACTCGGTGAAGAACAGGTTCTTGAACACATCCTTGCCTACGGACTGATTCGCCCGCAGAAGCAGTTCATCCTTGAGCTGAAGCTTCCCCTCCGGGCTTGAAACCGCTTCCGCCGATTTGCTGCTCACCAGGGTGATAATGGCATCGCGAAGCTGAGGCACTTTTTCGGTGGCCAGCGGCAGGGTCGCCGCATCAGCCAGTTCGAGCTGCATGGTCACCTTCAGAAAGCGTCCCTGCTCGGCGAGGTTGAGAACAAAGGAGTCGAGAGCAAGGAGCGCCGACTTTACTTCTTTTTTTTCTTCGTGCTTGGCCTCTGCCTTACCGCCCTTGCCGCCCGCGAGCAGCATGAATGCGGCGCCTCCTCCTGCCAGCGCGAGGACAATGATGCCGATTACAATGAAGAGACTTTTGTTGCTTTTTTTCGATTTATCGTTTTTCTCCTCTTCGGCTTTACCTTCCTCTTTTTCTTCAGCCATGGAACGTCCTCCTTTGCGATGCAGGGACTTATTCAATTTGCGTGCCGAAGTTATGTTGTTGAAATCGCGCCGAATGACGTTTGCCTATCCGTCAAAGGAATGACTGATGCGACAGGGAGAGAAGCATGTCAATCGCTGACTGCAGCGTGGAGATTTCGCCATGAATCTGATGATGAAGAAGCTGCAGGATGAGTGTTTTTAAAGGCAGTCGCTGCGCGTTTTCGGATTTCGCACAGGTTTATACTTCATTTCATCAGTTGCGATTTAAAATCATCGTGCCTGTCAATCAGTTGACAGGGCCGTGTTATTTTGTTATGTTAGATCATGCGAGGCATGGAAAAAGTTCTTGTTATAGAAGATGATGAGACCGTGCGTGATGTTCTGCGTTCGTTTCTCGCAACAAAGGGGTTCGAGGTCACACTGGCCGAGAACGGAGAAGCGGGAGTGGATATTCTGCGCACGGAAAAGTTCGAGCTTATCCTGACCGACCTTGTGATGCCGGGCATCACCGGCATGGATGTGCTCAAGGAGGTCGCGGCGCAAAAAATCAACATTCCCGTGATCGTGATGACGGCGTTCGGCACGGTGCAGACCGCTGTGGAAGCCATGCGCCACGGCGCCTTTGACTATATCACCAAGCCCTTCAATCTCGATGAGCTCATGATTGTGCTGGAGAAGGCGCTGTCGCTTACGAAGCTGCAGAAAGAGAACGTGATGCTCAAGATGCAGCTCAAGAAGAAATACAACTTCAAGGGGCTCATCGGCGATTCTCCGCGCATGCAAGCCGTCTACGAGATGATCGAAAAGATCGCGGACACGGACAGCACGGTGCTTATCACGGGCGAAAGCGGTACCGGCAAGGAGCTGATCGCCAAGACCATCCATTACAACAACACGTCCCGGGCCGGCGGTCCGTTCATCCCGATCAACTGCGCCGCGATTCCTCACGACCTGCTCGAATCCGAGCTCTTCGGCCACGAAAAGGGCGCGTTTACCGGGGCGGTCAATACCCGCATCGGCCGATTCGAACTGGCACAGGGAGGTACGCTCTTTCTCGATGAAGTGGGCGAACTCGACCCCGCGCTCCAGGTCAAGCTCCTGCGCGTGCTGCAGGAGCGCGAATTCGAACGCGTGGGCGGCATGAAGACGATCAAGGTGGATGTGCGCATCCTTGCGGCCACGAACAAGGACTTGGAACGGACAACCAAGGAGGGGAAGTTCCGCGAGGATCTCTACTATCGTCTGAACGTCATTCCTCTGCATCTGCCGCCGCTGCGGAGCAGGAAGGAGGATATTCCCCTGCTGACAGCATTCTTTGTACAGGAGCTGTGCAGAAAGAAAAAACGGGAATCATTTTCTTTTGCTCCCGGCGCCATGGAGTGCCTGCTCAAATATCCCTGGCCGGGGAATGTACGTGAGCTCGAAAATCTGGTGGAGCGCCTTACGATCCTCGCGGGAGGACCTGTCGTGCATGAAGCCGATCTGCCCGACAAACTGCACCAGTTGACGTTCAGCGATCTCGATGGCGGCGCAGCGCCGTCCCGGGCAGAGCTGCCCAAGGCGACGCCCGTACTATCTGGGGGAAACGGCGTCGAGTTCAGTGAAAACGGCATTGACCTGAATGCGGTAGTGAGCACGCTGGAGCGGAACATGATCATGAAGGCGCTCGAAAAATCGGATGGTGTGAGAAGCAGGGCTGCGCAGCTGCTCGGCCTCAACCGTACGACGCTGCTCGAAAAAATGAAGAAAATGAAATTAGAACAGAAAAAAACCTCATAGAGCCGCCAGGATTCGCCTCCAGCAACAGAAAATCGCAAACTCATCTGATTTCTATTCGCCAATCTTCCATCAACGTCATGAAAATGACGCCCCTGCCTCACAGGAGTCTTTGAAATTCAAACCATTACACCCGGCATGCTAGTTGCTACATTGCACGAGCATGAAGCCCCCTTTCTGCGCGCTGCTGCTCGCCCTACTGTTCGTAACCGCGGGCCGGGGTGAATGCACAGAATCCAAACCCTCATCCTCCCCCCTGGAAAGGGCCAAGGAGCAGCTGCTGACCAACAAGCCGGCAGATGCGCTCCTGGTCCTTTCCTCCTTTTCTCCTTCGCATGCGGAGCTGTCCGCGTACCATTACGCCTATGCACGAGGCCTCATGGGGGTGAAGAAGTATTACGAATCCATTGAGCACTATCGCCTCGCTTATTTGTATGCAGACGAGACAGCCGATCAGGAGCGGCTGCTTATTGAGCGGGCCGACGTGTATTCCGCGATGGGCTACTACCCCGAGGCGGCGGTGACCTATGCCCTTTTTCTGCGCAGGTACGCGAAGTCCGGTTATGCAGAACGGGCTGAGTTGGGCGCAGCGTCCGCGCTGTTCAGGGGCAAAGAATATAGAGAGGCTCTTTCTCATTATGAAAAAGCGGGAACGTCGAGCCGCGCCGTTATGGGCAAAGCAAATGCCCTGCAGGCGGTGGGCAGAACTGCAGAAGCACGGCGTTTGTACCAGGCTCTGATCGAGCATGAACCCCGCACGGTAAACGCATCGCAGGAGACGCTCTACTGGATCGGGGAAAATTTTTTCCAGGCGGGTCAATTGAAGGACGCCAGGGTGTACTTCGAACTCGTCAAGGATCAGGAACTCAGGCCGAAGGCGGCCCTGGGGCTCGGCAGAATCGCCATGGAGGAGAAAAATTATGAAGCCGCGATCATGCAGTTGAGAATCGCGATGAGCGACCGTGACCGCGCGGTGCAGCAGGAGGCGATCCTGAAATGCGCCGATGCCCAGCTCCGGTCGGGAAAAAGCAGTGAAGCGCGCGCCGCTCTTGAGGATCTCAGAAGGAAATTTCCCTACGGCGCCCCGGCGGACCAGGCCGCGCTTTTGCTTGCGCAGCTTCTTCGGAGGGAAGACAAGCTGCCGGAATCAGCCGCCATGCTCAAGCCGCTCATCTTCCGCCGCAAGCCGGTGCCTGCGGCGCTGGACCAGCTTGAAGCCATGATTGTCGAAGCGAAAGATCGCGATCCAAAAGGCTTTGTCAAGCTTTGGTCCGAGGCAGGCAACTGGATGCTGGATCCGGCCCGCGCCGGAACGATTGTCCAGATCGCAAAGGCGCTGCGCCATGAAGGCAGATCTTTTCTCGACGTGTGTACGTGGCTCATTAAATCCGGTCCCGAGGACGCAAAGTCGGAAGCGCGCCTGCTGATGGCGCGGTTTTACGCGGACATGGGGGATGCTGCAACGGCGTGGAGCTACCTGAAGCGCGCGAAAGTCAAGAACCGCTCCGATGAAGTGGCCCGTTTGAAGGCAGCCATTTATCTCGCGAACAACGATACGTTGAATGCTTCAGAAATGCTCCTCACGCTCCACCATCCCGACAGGGATGACTTACTGCTCCTTTTAAATATGACGGGCGCCCTCAAACATCGCGATAAGGCGATCGCTTTTTGTGAGCGGATTGTGCGCAAAGGGGTTTCACCGGAGATCATGACCCGCTTTGCCGATGTCGTGTATGCAGCAGGGAACCGCCCAAAGGCGCTCGAGTATTATCGGGCGGCTCTCGCGATCCCGTCAAAGCCGACCGGCACTGCCGGCGGATCGTCCGGCGACCGGGAGTGGGCGCATTACCGCATTGCGTCGATCGTCGGGAGCAGCAGCGGCATCGAGGATCTGCGCGCCATCGGCGCAGGGAAAAGCCCGGTGGGCAGGTTTGCCTCGGCGGAACTCAGGGCGATGGATCTGCCAAGAACGGCAAAATAAGGACAAATCATGCACGTCGATCAGCTGAACGAAGCGTTCCGTAACTTTACCGAAGCGTCGAAAAGCCTCGAGGCCTATTACTCCGAGCTCAAGGAACGGATCGCCTACCTGACGAACGAACTGGAAACGCGCAACCAGCAGCTGAACGAGGCCCTCGGCGATACTGCGCGCGTTAAAGAGTACCTGCGGGCAGTTTTGTACAATCTCGAAGAAGCGATCGTTGCCGTGGACTCCACGGGCTGCATCACGACCATGAACCGCTCTGCGGAGACGCTTCTGCAGACGCGCACCGCAGATGTGGCGGGTCGGCCGTTCAACTCGCTCACCTTTTCCCTGAACGCTGTCGAGTCGGGGATGATGCTTGAGGTACGCGGCAAGCGGTATTCCGTCATTGTGTCCCATTCCGACGTGCGGGGCGCAGACGGCCTTCTGCAGGGCCGCGTCATCCTGATAAAGGATGTCACGCGCATGCGCGAGCTCGAACAGCAGCAGGAGCGCAATCAGCGGCTGATCGCCATGGGGGAGATGGCGGCCAAGCTCGTGCATGAAATCAGGAATCCGCTGGGAAGCATCGAACTGTACGCGACCATGCTCGAGCGCGATGTCGAGGACGCGCGAAACAGGGACCTGGCGCACGGGATATCGGAAGGCATCAGCAGCCTGAACACCATCCTGACCAACATGCTGCTGTTCGCCCGACCCCGCAAATCGTCGCTTACGGTCATGAACTTGCGGAGGGCCATCGATGAAGCCGTTCGTGCGGTCCGGCCCCTGATGGATGCGCGGGGCGTGGTGCTTGATGCTGCGGTCATCGAATCCTCCGTCCGCGGGGACCCGGAACTCATGAAGCAGGTGTTCATGAACCTTCTGATCAACGCAGTGCAGGCCATGCCGGCAGGCGGACGGATCGACGTTGTCATGGAGCGTAAGGACGCATCAATCGTGGTACAGGTCAAGGATACGGGCAGGGGGATCGAACGCGAGAATCTGGAGCGGATTTTCGATCCCTTTTTCACCACAAAAGAGAGCGGCACGGGTCTCGGACTCGTCATCGCATCGAACATCATGCGGGCGAGCGGCGGATTTATCAACGTAGCGAGCGAACCGGGAAAAGGGAGCACCTTCAGTCTGACGTATCCCATGCTTGATGCGCCGTCCGGAACACTGCAACCGGCCGAGTCGCAGGCCTTTGCAGCCTTGCCGGCAAGGGCATGAGCCGGAAGCGGCGCACGATGAAACAGCCGCACTGCATCAAAGGGGGTTTGACACCATGATGGACAGGATGAAATCAATACTCATCGTCGACGATGATCCGCACATGCGCGCAGCCCTGTCCGAGGCCGTTCAGCGGATCGGGCACGAAGCCGTGGTCTGCGACAGCGGCAGGGCTGCCGTCGAAAAACTCGGGGCAGGAGATTTCTCCCTTGTCGTAACCGACATGAAGATGCCGAACATGGACGGACTTTCATTCCTCAAGGAAGTGCGCAGGCGCGACAGCGTCCTCCCGGTGCTCGTGATCACGGGTTTCGGAACCGTGGAGAATGCCGTGGAAACCATGAAGGAGGGCGCCACGGACTATCTCATGAAACCCTTTTCCTTCGACGCGCTCGCCAAGACCATCGGTTCGATATTAAGCAGGCGGACAACGGGCAGGGAGCTTTTGACCGAAAATGCCGAGATGCGCAAGGTCATCACCCTGGCCGGCAATCTCGCCGCGAGCGATATCACCGTTCTCATTACCGGCGAGAGCGGCACGGGCAAGGAACTGCTCGCGCGCCATATTCACGATCTGAGCAAACGCAGTCAGAAGCCATTTGTCGCCGTAAATTGCGCGGCGATTCCCGACAATCTCCTGGAATCTGAGCTCTTCGGGCACGAGAAAGGCTCCTTTACCGGCGCCGTGGAGCGCAAAAAGGGAAAACTCGAACTCGCCGACAGCGGCACGATCCTGCTCGACGAAATCGGGGAGATGACGATGATGCTCCAGGCGAAGCTCCTGCGCGTTCTGCAGGAAAGGGAAGTCGACCGCGTGGGCGGCAAGGAGCCGGTCAAAGTCGACGTGCGGGTCATCGCGACCACAAACCGCGACCTGACGCTCGAATGCAGGGAGGGCCGGTTCCGGGAGGACCTGTTCTACCGGCTGAACGTTTTCCCACTTCATCTTCCGCCGCTCAGGGAGCGGCCGGAAGACATCACTGCGCTTGCCGGCCATTTCATAAAACGGTTTGCCGCGATCGCAGGCAAGGACGTGCAGGGCTGCACGCGGGAGGCCCAGGGTTTTCTGCAGAAACTGCCGTGGCGGGGCAATGTGCGCGAGCTGGAGAACGTGATCCAGCGGGCGGTGTTCCTCTGCTCCGGAGGCGCGGTTGATGTGGACGATTTCATGCTCGACCGCGGGACGACCGGACCCGACGAAGCGGGAACACTGAAGGATATGGAGCGGGACATGATCCTGAAAACGCTGAAGGAAGTAAACGGCAACAAGTCGAAGGCTGCAAAGCTGCTGGGGGTGAGCGTCAGGACCGTGAGGAACAAGCTGCATGAATACGGGCAAAAAATGCCGATGGGATGAAAAAAATTCCTGTGTGCAGAGGGAAAAGCGGGCGATGAGGGAACGCGGCACGCGGGTACGAGAGAGCCGGATACTACAGCACTGTTTTTGTTCGAAAATCCGCGATTCGCATTTCGCAGGCGGAGGAACGAATGGCATGATACTTGATAGATTGATAACAATATCAGGGAGGACCGGATGCCCGATGTCATGAATCTTCTGGAGCGCCTGCTTCACCAGACCGCGGTACGGCACCGCGTGCTTGCATCGAATATAGCCAACGTGGACACGCCGAATTACCGCGCCAAAGACATTGTATTCAGCGGGGTGCTCGGTGAGGAGATGCGAATCGCGGCGACGGACCCGAAGCACATCCAGCCTGCAGCCTCCAGCTCCGGAAACGGCAGCGTGACCAATGAAGAGTCACAGCTGTGGGCTGATAAAAACAACGTTGAATTGGATCAGGAAGTAGCGAAGATGACGCAGAACGCCATGCTGTTCGAAGCAGGCGTGACGCTGCTCAAAAGAAGAATTCAGATGTTCAAGAACGCCTTGAAGACATCGTAACGGCGGTTCGGAGCCGGTTATCCGGCATAAGGAGAGCCAGGGATGGATTCATTCGGAGCATTCACCGTAAGCGCTTCAGCCATGGCTGCCCAGCGGCAGCGGATGAACGTCATTGCCTCGAACATGGCGAACGCACATTCGACGAGAACGGCCGACGGCGGTCCCTACCGCAGGCAGGACGTGATCTTTACGACCGATCCGATCACCACGGGCCAGGAAGGCGTTGCGGGCGTCAAGGTCACCAATATCGTCAAGGACGAGTCGCCCTTTCGGATGGTTTTTGAGCCGGGTCATCCCGATGCGAACAAGGACGGCTATGTTTCTCTCCCGAACATCAGTATCATCGAGGAGATGGTAAACATGATGATGGCCTCCCGCGCATACGAAGCGTCGGTATCGGCCTTCAATATGTCGAAAGCCATGTTTGCAAAAACGCTGGACCTCGGCAATGGATGATGCGAGCAGCATGAAGGAGGCAGCATATGTCGGACATCAGGATCAACGGAGCGGGAGCGCCGCAGGGGGTTTCGCACACCGGGCCGACGGAACAGGCGTCCGGTGCGGGATTCGACAAGATCATGGACGAAGCAATGGGAAAGCTCTCGCAGGTGCAGCATGACGCCGAACAGGCGGTCCATGAACTCACGTCGGGAGGCGATCCGGCCGAGGCCATAATCGCAATGGAAAAAGCGAATATGAACTTCCAACTCATGGTTGAAGTGAGAAACAAATTGATAGCAGCATACCAGGAAATCATGAGGATGCAGGTGTAACGTACAACCAGAATATTCGAGCGAGGTAGTATCATGGCTGATCTTTCCGAGCAAATCCGCGCCCTGCCGATGCGCAAGCTGATAACGCTGCTGTTTGTAGCAGCGCTCGTGATCACGGCGGGAATACTGCTGATTACGTGGCTGCAGAAGGCGGACCAGCAGCTTTTGTACGCCAATCTGAGCGAGGAGGACGCGGGCGCGATCATCCAGAAGCTGAACGAACAGAAGATTCCCTACACAACGTCGGGAGGCGGCATCACGGTCCCCGCTGACAAAGTCTATGAAGTCCGGATCCAGCTTGCCAGCCAGGGGCTGCCCGCAGGTGCGGGCGTGGGGTTTGAACTGTTCGACAAAACGAGTTTTACCATGAGCGACTTCGTGCAGAAGCTCAATTACCGGCGCGCCCTGCAGGGAGAGCTGTCGCGGACCATCCGTTCGCTCGGCGCGGTGGAGCAGTGCCGCGTGCATCTTGTCGTGCCGGAAAAATCGCTCTTCATGCAGAAAGAGGAAAAGCCGAAGGCATCGGTGCTGCTGAAACTGCATGCGGGCCGGCGTCTTTCCCAGAACCAGGTCCAGGGCATCGTCCATCTTGTGGCGAGCAGCGTCGAGGGTCTGGACCCGAACGACGTTTCCGTGGTGAACAGCAGCGGCGAAATGCTGACCGCCGCCGTGGACGAGAACCTCGCAGCCACCACCAGCCAAATGGACTACCAGCGAAACTACGAACGCGATATGGAGAACAAGGTCATCACCATGCTCGAACCGGTTGTCGGCAAGAGCAAAGTGAAGGCGCGTGTGGCTGCAAGTTTTGATTTCACAAAAAGTGAAAAAACAGAGGAAAAGTACGATCCCGACAGCCAGGTGGCGCGGAGTGAGCAGCGCTCCCAGGAAAAATCCACCGGAGCCGTAAGCGGCGGAGTTCCCGGCACCTCCTCAAACCTGCCGGGGAAACAGCAGCAGCCCGAAGTGCGCACCGGAACGCCGTCTGTTGCAGAAAAGAAGAACGAGACGGTTAATTTCGAGATCTCGAAAACCGTAAGCCATATCATCAGCCCCGTCGGCGAAATCAAGAAGCTGTCCGCTGTTGTGCTGGTGGACGGTGTGATGACGGCGGCGCAGGGGGCCGCGGACAAGAAGTACACACCGCGATCCGAAGACGATCTTCGGCAGTTCGAGGATATGGTGAAGAAGGCGGTGGGATTCAGCGCGGCCCGCGGCGACGAGGTCAAAGTTGTCAATATGCCGTTCGAGATCGCACCGCAGGAAGAGACGGGCGCGGCGGAAAAAGCATCCTCTTCGTTCATGCCCATGGTATTCCTGGCGTTGAAGTACATCATTCCGCTCATTGCACTCATTATGCTTTTCCTGTTTGTGATAAAACCGCTCATGTCGGCGGTGACTGCGCCGCTCCCCATGACGAGGCAGCCGGCCGGCATGCCGGCGGCGCTGCCCCCGTCTGCAGCGGCGGATATGCAGCGCCAGCTCGCTCCGCCCGAGCAGTCGCCGCGGGACCAGCTCATCGACTGGGCGAAAAAAAATCCGAAGGACGCGGCCAATCTGGTGAAAGGGTGGCTGGACGAAAAGTAAGCCCGGCAGTTGGAGAATAGAGCCGGGGAAGAGAGAGGAATGAGGAAATGCCGTTGAGCGGATATGAAAAAGCTGCGATATTCCTGAGCGCGCTTGGAGAGGATGCGGCAGCGGAGGTCCTGAAAGGGCTCGATGTGAGTGAAATCGGCAAGATCACCATGCACATGACCCGGCTCAAGACGATCGCGCGTGACACGGTTGACAATGTCATGAAGGAAGCGTCCGAAAGCATATCCAAGGGAGATCTCCGCGTCAGCGGTGAGGATTTTGCCAAAAAGGCGTTATCCAAGGGGCTGGGCGAAGAAGGAGCTTCAAAAATTCTCGAAATGGCCTCGAAAGAGGGTCCGTTGGAAGCACTCCGGTGGGTAGACGCCAAGACGCTGGTGAATTTCCTCGTAACCGAACATCCGCAGACGATTGCGCTCATCATCTGCCTGCTGGAGCCGCTGCAGGCAGCTGAAGTGCTTTCCGCACTGCCGGAGACCATCAAGGCCGATGTGGCCATGCGAATTGCATCTACGGACCGGATTCCCGAAAGCGCTATTGAAGAGCTCAAGGAAGTGCTGAAAGGGCAGCTCGAAATCGGCAAAACCAAGGGGAAGAGGATGGGCGGCACCAAAACCATCGCCGAGATCCTGAACCAGTGTGATCGCTCCACGGAACAAGCCGTCATCGGAAAGATCGAGGAGCAGAACAACGTCCTTGCTGATTCGATCAGGAAGCTCATGTTTGTGTTCGACGACCTTGTCAAGGTGGACGATCGCGGCATTCAGATGATTTTGAAGGAAACGAGTGCGGAAGAGCTGTCGCTTGCCCTGAAAACGGCCTCAGAAGCGCTCAAGGAAAAGATCTTCAAGAACATGTCGCAGCGCGCAGCGCAGATCCTCAAGGAAGACATGCAGACCAAGGGGCCGGTCAAGGTGTCGGATGTGGAAAAGGCCCAGCAGAACATCGTCAAAGTCGCCCGCAAGCTCGAGACCGAAGGCAAGATCGTTCTTGCCGGCAGGGGCGGCGAGGAAGTCGTTGTCTGAAACCGAATCAGGGAGGACTATGCGGAGCAGAAGCATTGCGCAGGCAGAGAATGCAGAGCGTTTCAGCATGCCCGCGCTGAAAGATACGTTCTCCGTCGGCAGAACGGTCGATCACATCGAGCGCGAAGCCTACGAAAAAGGCTTTTCGGCGGGAGAAAAAGCCGGTTTCGAGATGGGAGAGGAAAAAGCCAAGGTGCTCCTTGACAAACTCGAAGCCCTGCTCGGGGAGATTGCATCGCTGCGCGCAAGGATCGTCAGAGAGGTCGCGCCCCAGTGCGTCGAACTGAGCCTGAG
>Ga0187786_10000160_pt1 | contig 21909 bp, 18 predicted proteins | sample 0815_BV2_10_20_M_FD_132449 | JGI IMG/M metagenome (GOLD analysis project Ga0187786, IMG submission 132449) | Tropical peat soil microbial communities from peatlands in Department of Meta, Colombia - 0815_BV2_10_20_MG | ecosystem: Environmental > Terrestrial > Soil > Wetlands > Peat | place...
CTTTCGGTCTGAGGCCGATCATTGTTCCCGATCTGGCCGCTTTGGACGGCAGCAGAAAGGGCATATCTGCCCTGGCCCTGGGAGGCACGTCCGTTGAGGACATACGGGGCATGGCCGATTCGGAGTTTACGATCGTCATAGGTGCGGGAATGAAGGCCGCTGCCCGGATATTAGAGGAACGGTTCGGGATTGAATATCGCGTCTTCGACAGCATTGCCGGGCTTAACGATACAGACATCTTAATGAAGGCCCTCTCGGCCCTTAGCGCCAGGGAGATGTCGGCAAGATATGAGCGCAGGCGGAGCATTTTGATTGACGGCATGAGGGACGCGCACTTTTATTTTGGCGGAAAGAAAGCCTGTCTGGCACTCGATCCGGATCATAGCGTACAGATGTCGAGGCTGCTTGATGAAGCGGGAGTCACGATTGCGCAAGCTGTCGTTCCGCATATGACGGAATCGGTTTCCTGCATCGTGGCCGATCAGACGGCGGTTGGAGACCTTAATTCCATCAGGGCCGAATGCGACATCATTATATCCAACTCTCATGCCTCGGAGTCGGCTCTGAGGCTCCAGGTGCCGCTATACCAGACAGGGTTTCCAGTTCATAAGCTTATCGGAGTCGCAGCGCGGGTGACGATTGGGTATACGGGTACTTTGAACAGCATTAACGATATCGGCAACTTACTGATGAAGGCCCATTGAGAGGGCTGAAGGAGGTGCATATGAAGGTGGCATTTGCAACTACGGACGGGATCAATGTCGATGAGCATTTCGGAAAGGCGGGCATGTTTGCCGTGTACGAGCTGACGCCGGACCGGTACAGCTTCATTGAAATGAGAAAATTCGCTGACGGACAGGATGCTACTATAGTCGAGACTAGGGGAATGGGCGAGCTGCACGACGAGCGTGTTCAGTCAAAGGTCGAGAAGCTTGCCGATTGTAAGATTATCTATCTGACGGAGATAGGCGGGCCGTCGGCGGCGCGGCTCGTCAAGAAAGGCATCATGCCGGTCAAGGTGAAGGAGCCTGTCACTATCGAGGACTCAATGAACAGGCTGCTTGATACCGTGAAGGGTTCGCCGCCGCCCTGGCTGAAGAAGGCCTTGAACATGAATTCGAATTGAAGCGCATTTTGGCGGGGTCAATGGAATTGAACATAAGAAAAAATTGTAACAATAGAAAGGGAGGATTACTATGAAAATGATAAGGGCTTTTATCAGGCCTGAAAAGGAACAGGAGGTCGTGCTTGCCCTTGAAGGTGCCGGTTACCCGTCTCTTACCAAGATGCCGGTCTTCGGAAGAGGAAAGCAGAAGGGGCTCCAGGTTGGGCCGGTTCACTACGATGAGCTGCCCAAGACGCTGATCATGACCGTTATCGAGGACTCCGATGCAGATGAGGTAGTCAAGATCATTCAGGACAAGGCAAGGTCCGGTTTCATAGGCGACGGCAAGATATTTGTCAGCCCGGTTGATCAGGCATACACCATCAGGACCGGAGAGGCGGGGCTATGAAGGAGATCACCGCTATCATCAGACGGGATAAACTGCCGGACACAAAAAAGGCGCTCGAGGATCTGGGTTATCCGTCTCTTACTATCCAGAGCGTCGAGGGCAGGGGCAGGCAGAAAGGCGCCATGTGTGCCGAAATGGACTCTGAAATGCCTGAAAGCTACTGCACTGCTGTAAAGCTCAAGCCGACTCCGTCAAGCTATGCACTAGAACATACGCTGCCCAAAATAGCCTTGTATGTCCCGAAGCGGCTGCTGACGATAGTTGTGCCCGATGACCTGGTGACCAAGATAGTCAAGGAGCTCATGCGGGTCAACCGGTCAGGGAAACCGGGCGACGGCAAGATATTCGTCAGCCCTATTGCAGGCGCTATCAGGGTCAGGACGGGGGAGACAGACGGAGAAGCGATAGCATAGGCAGAAGGTTTGAATCATAGGAGGGATAGAGGAATGGCGAATGTCATAGGGTATACAAGGGGCGGAGAGACATGGATTCCCAAATTCATCGAGTACATCGATATCCACAAATGCATCGGTTGCGGGCGCTGCTATAAAGTCTGCAGCAGGGAAGTTCTGGAGCTGATCGAAAAGCCCTTCGAAGGCGAGGATGAGTATGGCGACGACATGGGCAACAAGGTCATGTCTGTTGCGAATCCAGCCAACTGTATAGGCTGCGAGGCCTGCTCAAGGGCGTGCACCAAAAAGTGTCACGTACATATTGAAATTTGACGGCGGCTCCGCCACGCAAAGCATTGTCAGCTCGGAAGCAGGGGCCCCATTGCGGGCCCTGCTATAACTTGCGGTTTCGTTTCAAAAGTCCTGACAAAAAAAGGGTCCCGGCTATGCCCGCGATGGCAGAAGCGATCAGTATGGCTATTTTGGATTCTGTGATAAAGTCAGGTGCCTTGAACGCCAGGTTGGTTATGAAGATGGACATGGTAAAACCCATTCCGGCCAGTATGCCTACCCCTGCCAGTTGACGCCATCGAAGGCCGGATGGAAGCGTGCAGACGCCGGCCTTCACTGCCGCCATGCTAAACAGCAGTATCCCCAAGGGCTTTCCCATGAGCAATCCCGCAATGATGCCGACGCTGTTGTTGTTCCATATGCCTTCGAACCAGTGATCAGGCAATATGATGCAGGTGTTGGCCAGGGCGAAAAGAGGAAGCACCAGCAGCGGCACCGGTCTGTTGAGCGACTGCTGCAATCTCAAAGAAGGCGAGTTGTCTCTGCCGCCTGAGAAAGGTACTGCAAATGCTAGCAGCACTCCGCTGACAGCAGGGTGAATTCCCGACTTCAGCATGCAATACCACATTGCAAAGCCAGGCAGGACATACATGATGTGATGGAAGGCCTTAAGGCGTCCGAGTAAAAGCAGGCATCCAAAAATAAGCAGTGAAAGCCCGAGATAAATTGCCTCGACATGATGATTGTAAAATACTGCAATCAATATGACTGCGCCCAGGTCATCAATGATCGCCAGAGCTGTAAGAAATATTTTGAGCGACGATGGCACACTTTTACCAAGAAGCGACAAAGCTCCCAGTGAAAAGGCAATGTCAGTGGCCATTGGTATTCCAAAGCCCGATTGCGTATCTGATCCGATGTTCATGGACAGATAAATCAGAGCGGGGATAAACATTCCACCAGCAGCCGCTATTATGGGCAGAAGGGCATTTTTAAAGGACGAAAGCTCGCCGACGTAGAATTCCCTTTCGATTTCCAAACCGACGAGCAGAAAAAAGACTGTCATCAATCCGTCGTTTATCCAGCTCATGAGGCTGTAATCGAGGTCCAGGCCGGCAATAGACAGGTCAAGGTGCTTCTGCCAGAGGGCTATGTATTGCTCTCCGAGCTGCGAGTTGGCCGCAACCAGAGATATAACCGTGCAGATGACCAGAAGTAATCCGCCGGTCTTTTCCCCTTCGATAAATTCCGTGAACAGATTGGCGATTCTGATATGCAGAGCAGGCATTCGCATTTGTCGTATTGTTTCGCCCTTGGGCAATCGCTGAGCCTGGATGTAAAATCTGTTTATCAGCAGGACGAACTATGATTTAGTATATCAGATGTCGGATCAGGCGGTGAGCGGCGATTGCAATCCACGTTAGCTCGTAGCATTGCAATTCATTTGCTGGTAGAATTATGATTACAAATTCGATTGATGAGGATAGGAGGTCCATATGAGGAATGATGATTTTGCAAAGGTTGGAGCGGCTTTCCTGATAGGCGGAGCGATCGGCGCTGCCATTGCGCTGCTATATGCGCCGCAAGCGGGAAGAGAAACAAGGAAGGATATCAGAAGGACTGCGAGAAAGGTCAAGAACGAGGCGGTCGATCTGGTGGAAGATACTATCGACAGGGTTGACGATTTTGTCGACGAGACAAAGGAAAGGGTGACCGAACTGATAGACAGGGGCGTTGAGCTGTCGGGTGCCGCCAAGAAAGAAATTGTTAAAACCCTCGAACAGGGGCAGAAGGCTCTCGAAAAACAGAAGAACAGGGTCATGGAGTCGATCGGCCTCTAAGAGATCTCTATGGCCCGATGATATCGCCACACACCCTCTCTTTACTCGAATTCGATAAGCTCTTAAGAATAATCGCAGGGTTCGCCAACAGCGGCGCTACGGAGGCCGCTGTTGGTAGACTTGTGCCTTTTTCGAACAGATCTGATATCGAACGCCGGCAATGCGAGACCGCTGATGTTATGAGGCTTTCCTCTCAGGGAGTTTCCCTGGGGCTGTATCCGTTTCCTGACATAGGGGGCCTCTTCTCCAAGGTCCGTCCCGAAGGGGCTGTGCTTGAAGGAGTGGAGCTTACTGCCTTCACTCCTGTACTTGATCTGATATCCGACGTTAATGCCAATGCGGCAGGGCGCGAAGACGCCCCCTTTCTCGGACAGCTTGCCGGGGGCCTTACAGGATTTCCGGAAATCCTGAGCATTCTCAGACGGTCAATCGACGGTCACGGCGCAATATTGGATACGGCCTCGTCCGCTCTTGCAGGCATCCGCTCGGGGATTCGGCGGCTGGAGTCCCGCATAAGGAGAAAGCTTGAAGACATGACCAGAAGCGAGGGCCTGTCCGTTTTTCTGCAGGACGATTTTGTCACAACAAGGTCTGGCCGGTGGGTCATACCGGTGAGGATGGATTCAAAAGGCCAGGTGCCGGGTGTGGTGCATGACGTCTCAAAGTCGGGAGAGACGGCCTTTGTCGAACCTCTGGCGATAATAGGGCTTTCGAACGAACTTGAGAATCTTGCTGCTGAAGAAAAGGCTGAAGAGATCCGCATACTGCGCAGTATTTCGGCGCTCATACGGAAGCAGCTCCCTGATATCGAACATCAGTTTTCGCTCCTGGTCCATATAGATTTGCTGCACAGTATCGCGAAGCTTGCTGACGCTATGAAAATGCAGATGCCCGGAATTAACGACACAATGTCCGTTAATCTTATCGACGGCCGCCATCCGTTGCTCGCGCTGAATTTCAGGAAACATAGCGCCGTCAGACAGGTGGTCCCGCTATCGGTAAAATTGAGTGGAGAGAATTCTGTAATGGTCATTACAGGATCGAACGCCGGCGGCAAGACCATCGCCATAAAAACGATAGGGCTGCTCACGCTTATGGCGTTGAGCGGCATGCCTGTGCCTACTGATTCATCTTCAAGCTTCCCGATGATAAGAGAGCTGCTGATGGACATCGGCGATGAACAATCGATCGAGAATGACCTCTCCACTTTCTCTGCCCATATCGCTCATATATCCGGAATATTGAAAGAGGCCGATACAGAGACTATGGTGCTTCTTGACGAGCTCGGCACCGGAACAGATCCTGTTGAGGGTGCCGCCTTGGCCTGCGCAGTGCTGAAGGAACTTAAGGAGCGCGGCGCCCTGTTGTTCGCTACGACCCATCTGATGGATATCAAGGGGTTCGTGCACAGGACTGCCGGAATGATGAATGCCTCGATGGAATTCGATCAGAACACCCTCTCACCTCTTTATCGCCTCCGTATCGGTGAGCCAGGGCAATCGCATGCGATAGAAATTGCCCGGAGATACGGCTTGCCGGACAGTGTGGTAGATTCAGCCAAGTCATTGCTCGGAGGGGTCAAGATTGAGTTTGACAACCTTATCAGGGACCTGACCGAAAAGAGGGCGTATTACGAAAACGCCATTGCCGAAATCGACGCGGGAAAGGCTGAGCTTGAAGAGCAGAGAAAGGCGTTGGACGAGATGAAAGCGTCGCTTAAACGTGAGCGGGATGATCTCCTGGAGAAGTCTTATCGTGAAATGTCCGAGCTTGCGGCATCTGTAAAAAGGGAGCTCTATGCGCTTCTGGACGCTGCGAGGAAGGCGGACAAGGAAAAGATCAGGGAATCGCTGAGACTCGCCGAAACCAGAAAGAAGGAGATCGACAAGGCGTTGTCGGCGCAGCTGCCGGAAACCGGTGCACCCTCGTTAGAATCTTTGAAGAAAGGCGATCTCGTGTACGTGAAATCGATTGAAGCCGATGCACAGGTGGTGAGTGTGGATTCCCGGCACGAAAGGGTAAGGGTCAGATACGGAAACGTCGAGGTCGAAATCCCGTATGAAGGTATACAGAAGAAGAAGGGACGGGACTTCGCGAAGCCGTCATCGGATGCCGGTTATACTCAGGCAGTGCCGGAGATGGCCTCTTACGACATCAATATAATAGGCCTGCATGTGGAAGAAGCCCTGTCGCGGATAGAGCCGTTTCTTAATCATGCCGCTCTTGCAGGATTGCGCGAGGTCTCGATCATCCACGGCATAGGGACCGGTGCGTTGAGAAAAGCGGTCATGGAGCATATTCAGGGACACCCGCTGGTTGCAGGTTTCCGCAGCGGTGAGCAGAGGGAAGGCGGGCGGGGCGTGACCGTCGTTACTCTAAAATGATTTAAGATAATAGATAATGGGAAAAAGACCATTTGTCGAGATATATGCAGATGGGGCGTGCAGCGGCAACCCGGGCCCCGGCGGATTCGGTGCAATACTGAGATCGGACGGCAGGGAAAAGGAATTGTCCGGATGCGAGCCTTACACGACAAACAACCGCATGGAACTCATGGGTGTTATATCGGCGCTTGAGGCGCTCAAGCGCCCATGCAGCGTGAAGGTAACGACCGACTCGAATTATGTGGTGAAGGGCATGTCCGAGTGGATCAACGGCTGGATGCGAAACAACTGGCGCAACTCCCAGAAGAAAGAGGTGCTTAACCGCGATCTGTGGGAAAGGCTTCTGGGCGCAGCAAAGAAGCATGACGTGGAATGGGTCTGGATCAAAGGGCATGACGGCCATGCCGAAAATGAGCGCTGCGACGAGCTCGCGCGACTCGCAATAGAGCGTTGCCGCAGGGGAGCAGCACAATGAACCGTCCCGAGCTGCTTTGCCCCGCTGGTGATTTCGAAAAAATGCGTGCGGCCATACATTACGGCGCGGATGCGGTATATCTCGGTGACTCGCGCTTCAGCCTGCGCAACAAGGCTGGAAACTTTGGCCGTGAAGAGCTGGCGGCTGCCGTCAATTACGCGCATGAACATGGCGTCAAGGCCTATGTGACGGTGAATGTCTTTGCCCGAAACAGCGACCTTTCCGCGATCAGGGAGCATATGGGCTTGCTGAGGGATATCGGGCCTGATGCAGTCATCGTTTCCGATCCCGGCATCTTTGCCATGTTTCGGGAAAAAGCCCCTGAGATTGATATCCATGTCTCGACGCAGGCAAACATCACAAATACAGAATCCGCGCGCTTTTGGGAGAGGATGGGGGCAAAGAGGCTCATCCTGTCGCGGGAGCTTTCAATCGATGAGATCAGAGAGATCGGAGGGGGCGTCGACATCGAGCTCGAAGCATTCGTGCATGGCTCAGTCTGCCTTTCATATGCAGGTAAGTGCTACTTGAGCAGCTTCATGGCCTCAAGGAGCGCCAATTCAGGTGAATGCACGAACTCCTGCCGATGGAGATATGCCCTCGTCGAGGAAAAGAGGCCGGGGCAGTATTTCCCTGTCTTTGAAGATGATCGTGGGGCATATGTCATGAACTCCAAAGACCTGTGCCTTATCGAACATCTTCCTCTCCTTTATCGGGCAGGCGTCAGAAGCTTCAAGATCGAAGGCCGGATGAAGGGTATCCATTATGTAGCGGGCGTCACCAGGACTTACCGCCAGGCTGTAGATCGAATTGAGGATGCGACTTCATACGCCGCGCAGCTTCAGACATGGAAGCGGGAGCTATCCCTTTTCGGCAGCAGGGGATACACGACGGGTCTGCTGTTCGGGGATGTCAGGTCTGATGTATGCAACTTCACTGGCGATGACAGGACCCCGGAAGCCGAAGTTGCCGGGGTTGTAGTCGATATAACGGGGGCCCGCGCAAAGGTCAGGCTCAGGGCTAAACTGTCGGTTGGAGATCCGATAGAGTATCTGACTGCATACGCGGAAGATAGAATGATCACAATCGAATCGCTTCGGTATGAAGACGGCATAGAAGCGGTCTCTGCGCAGGCCGGAGAGACTGTTGTGATCAGTGCAACAGAGCATCTTCGCAAAGGTGATCTTATAAGGAAAATCCTGCAGCGTCAGGTCCATTTCCAATAATCTGGCAATCGTCCTACAATAAATTTAGACTGCGTCCTACATAAGAATCAGATTGAGTCCGATTCGCGTGCCTGTTTTTCATGAATATCATTATTTAAGTTAATAACACTTAAATCTCGCAGGAGGTGATGACGAGTTCGTAGAAGAGCATTTTTTGTGGCATTATTTGGGACTTATTTATTAACAACTGTCTGGAATAGGGAGAGACGATGCTGACAAATTTAGTCAAAAGATGTGCCGGCGTTTTTGTAGCCGCCTGTGTAATAGCGGCCGGAAGCGCTGAGGCGAGTTTCCTTGTGCCGCAAACGGCCCTGCCTGGGCAATGTGTCCCGCAGTTTGCTGTTTCGCTTCCGGTATTCGGTCCGGCTGGGCCGATACCGAGGGTCAATGCGCTTGCAAACCCGCTTCTTAAGGTGACGATGAAGGAGATTGATCAAGTTGTGTTGCCGCAGGGTCAGTCGGATACCTGCGGCCTGGGTGTAACTTTCGGGAAGACCCGCGTGTGGGCCTACGAAACGAGGAACCTTCTTACAAATAAAGTGATCGGCCCCGCCAACTGGCCGGCTGTTACTGTCGAGGCCAGGAGATATATTCCAACCCTGGTCACGTATGTAAATCATCTGCCGACTTTCAACCCGGCAAGCCCTACCGGCCCCGGACTTGTTCAGGGCCTGGTAACCGTTGACCAGACGATAGATTGGACCGATGTGCTCGGCACCGCTGCAAGTTTTGGTTGCAATCCGTTCCTGCCGTCTACCGATCCGCTTCAAGCCGAGTGCAATCAGCCTTATGTGGGACCTGCTCCGGCTGTCGCTCATCTGCACGGCGCCGAGGCTTCTTCGTATGTAGACGGCGGTCCGCTTGCCTGGTTTACTCCCGACGGGAAAACGGGTAGAGATTTTTACAGCCTGTACAATGCCGGACCCGGCAAGGACGTTTATCTCTACCAAAATGCTCAGGAACCGGGGACCCTTTGGTTCCACGATCATGCAATGGGTCAGACGCGCACCAATGTTTATAGCGGATTGGCAACGTTCTACTTTCTTAGAGACCCCATTCGTGAGCCAAAGAACCTGCCCGCCGGTCCGAGGGAGATTGAAATCGCCTTTCAGGACCGCCAGTTCGACATCAATAGCCAGCTATATTTCCCCGACGGCTCGGGCGATCAGGCAAGCAACTTGAATGGACCGCCTCCGAACCCGACCGTCCACCCGTTCTGGATCCCTGAATTCGCCGGCGACGTTGTTATCGCAAATGGCGCTCCATGGCCGTATTACAATGTCGAACCCAGGCGCTACAGGCTGCGTCTTCTCGGCGGAGCAAACGCGAGAATGTGGAGGCTGAACTTCGGCCAGGCGCCTGTTTATGTGATCGGCTCGGACGATAACTATCTCGATACCCCTGTCCCTGCGGTGACAGCGACATTGCCGGGTGTCCGGAACATCGTATTCATCGCCCCCGGCGAGCGCTATGATGTCATAGTGGATTTCACAGGCCTCAACAACCAGACCATAACGGTTACAAATGACGCTCCGGTCCCGTTTCCGAGCGGTCTTTCACCTGTACCATTTGTAGACCCGATGGCATGCTCGCAGTATCCGAATAACCAGTGTCCTGCAGACCAGCCGCAGATGGCCCAGATAATGCAATTCAAAGTGGCGGCCAATGTAACCACAGCCGATACGAGCTGTAATCCGGCTGCAGCCGGACAATGCGCACGTCCGACTAAAATGGTAAGGCTTACCGATGGCAAGGGGAATATTGCACCGGGCGTGAAGATCGACAAAAGGAGACAGCTTGTACTTAAGGAATTCGAGGGACCTGGCGGTCCGGTTGCAGTGCTTGTGAACAATACTCAATACATGGGAATGAATTCCCCTAATATAGCCTCTATATTCATGGACGGTATCAGCGAAACCCCTAAGGTCGGGTCGACCGAACTCTGGGAGATCATAAACCTGACCATGGACGCTCACCCGATGCATACCCATCTCGTGCAATTCCAGGTGCTGAACAGGGAATCGTTTGCCGGTGATGGAAGCACCTTGACAGGCGGATATTATGATGCCTGGAGGTCTGCGTTTCCCGGCGATACGGTTTACAGCCCCAGCTGTACGCCAGGTGTCTTTTGTCCCGGCTGGGGTCCTCCGCTTCCCTACGACATTCCTAATGGCGATAATGCATTGGGCGGCAATCCGGCTTTAGGCGGTACTGTGGCCAGCGGCGGATACCTGATGGGCGATGTCACGCCTCCTGACCTTGCCGAGGCCGGCTGGAAGGACACGGCAAAGGCCTATCCCGGACAGGTGATGAGAATAGTGGTCAGGTGGACGCCGACAAGCACGCCGGTTGTGCCGAACAAGTCGTTTGCCGGGCACAATCTCTTCCCGTTTGATCCGACGAAGGGACCGGGCTACGTCTGGCACTGTCACATCGTCGATCATGAGGATCATGACATGATGAGGCCTTACAAGGTAACAAAATAGCATAATGACAGTTGCGGAAAGGGTCGCTCTTTAGCGGCCCTTTCATTTTAATTGTAAACGGGGGACTTGATGAAGCTCTTCTTTATTGCATTATTCATAACGGGATTGGTGGCAGGCATGTGCGGTGCCGATGACCGGGACCCTTTCAATGACAAACTCTCCAGAGAAAGTTACAGTCTGGGCTATCAGTTCGGGGCCAACCTCAGGACACAGGAAATACAGGTCGATAAAGAGATACTGCTGCGGGCGGTCCGCGATTCATTGGAAGGCAGGCAACCCCTGATGAGTCCGGAAGAAATCAGGGAAACCATGTTCGATCTGCGCCGCAAGGCAATGGTGATGCAGGATAAGCGTACTCGGGAACTTGCTGCCAAAAACCGAGAAGAAGGAAAGAAGTTTTTGGATGCCAATAAAATAAAGGAAGAGGTCAGCACTCTTCCCAGTGGTCTTCAATACAAGATCTTAAGGGTGGGCGACGGGCCCAGGGCAAACGCCAACGACATAGTCAAATTGAACTATCGCGGGACGCTTATAAACGGCACGGAATTCGATACTACTTATAACTCGCGTGGACCTGCAATCATTAAGGTCGACGACGCGATAAAAGGCTGGGCGGAATCACTCCAGTTGATGAAGGCAGGGTCGAAATGGCAGCTTTTCGTTCCTGCAGATCTGGCTTACGGAGATAAGCAATTCGGTCGTATACCGCCGGGAAGCACACTTATTTTCGAGATCGAACTGCTTTCTCTTGAAGACCCGTCTTCTTTAGTGGGCGACTTCTCGGGAACTTCTCAGGAAGGGTCCGAATCTACTATAAACAAATGATATCCGTGATAACTGGATTATTGCGGGAGGCGGGCTATGAAAAAATTGCTCATTGCTATATTTATATTTGCATTACTGGTTGTCGGAACCATTGGCTACAGCCAGGCTGTTCGAGTTCCATATTTCATGAGCAGGTATACGTTGGTCGCATGGAACGATCTGGGAATGCACTGCATGGATCGCGATTTTTCGGTCTTTGCGATCCTTCCGCCGTATAACAACCTGCATGCTCAACTGTCGGACAGATTCACGGGGAAGCTCATCACTTCGAATGTAACGATAACTTATGAGGCGACCAAAGACACGACGGGTTCTATCAACAGCACAAGCATAGGCAAAACAAATTTTTGGGACTGGGTCAAATCTCTTTTCGGCGTTTCACCGAGCCCGGATATGGGATTGGCGGGGAATCCGGTCCAGAACATGATTCCTGCCAAGATGTCTTATGATTCGGTCAACGGGTATTGGAAGGCTGAAGGAATACCTGCAACTCCGTATAACGATAGCGGAAATGCGAATTATTATCCCATGGTGAAGGTTGTTGCAAAAGACAGGTATGGAAATATTATTGCAACCACGAAGACGGTTTTGCCGGTCAGCGATGAAATAACCTGTGTACATTGCCATGCATCGGGCACCGGCGACCCGATGGCCCAGCCCTCTCCGGACTGGGTCTATGATCCCGACCAGGGCAAGGATTGGAAGAGAAACATTCTCCTGCTTCATGACAACAAGAATATCGACAACGCGACATTCCAGCAGGCGCTTGATAAACACGGATACAGTGCAGCAGGCCTGCTTGCGACCGCTGATTCCGGCAAGCCGATTTTGTGCGCCAGCTGCCATTCATCCAATGCTCTTGGGACTGCAGGATTTGCAGGAGTAAAGCCGCTGACCGAGGCCATTCATTCATGGCACGGCACCAACGCCATGGATGACAACACGGGGATGCCGATGGACCAGACGACCGATAGGAGCGTCTGTTATTATTGTCATCCGGGTTCGACCACTCAATGCCTCAGGGGCGTCATGGGGACTGCTAAGGACACGAGTGGGAACCTGCTGCTGCAGTGCCAGAGCTGCCATGGTTCGATGTCGAAGGTCGGCACGCCCGGCAGGAAGGGATGGGTTGATCTGCCGAAGTGTCAGAATTGCCACTACTGGTCCGATACAACCAATAGTTATGTGAGGGACACAAGCGTATTCGACGTCGAGGGGAATTTCAGACAGGCGGCAAGCATATTCACAACTGAAACAAAACTCTACAAGGTAGCGGCCGGCGCCGGCGGTCATGGCAATATGCAGTGCGAGGCTTGCCACGGCTCGACTCATGCCGAGTATACTACTTCAGAAGCCAATGACAATGTCCAGAGTTCATTGATTCAGGGACATCCGGGAACGATCGTCGAATGTTCCGCCTGCCACGCGTTGACGCTTACGGTTACCAGCAACGGCGGCCCTCACGGACTTCACACGATCGGCCAGATGTGGGTGTTCATGCATGGCCAATATGCCAAGAAGGACATCTCTCACTGTAATCAATGTCACGGTTCAACCCTCGGCGGGACTTCTCTGTCGAAGACATTTGTAACGAGGATTGTGTGGTCGTATGACGGGTACAAGAGCTTTCCTCATGGCCACGCAGTCGGCTGCGCGGACTGCCACTACGGCCGGTGGAAACTTAAAAAATAACAGGTTGTTAATACCGCCGTCGAGTAAAAAAAGAGAGACACGGCAGAAGCCGTGTCTCTCTTTTACCTCCACCCGCGGTGGCCGTACCACGGATCATGCCAAGGACCATACCATGGATCGTACCACCAGTATGGATATGGATAATAGGCCGGATAATACCTTGACTCTTCCCAAAGCCGAAAATCGACGATCTCGAAATAGGCATATGCATATTCCATTTCGTCCAGTTTTTCGATGCGCGTGCCCTTGTATACGCCCGCTATTGACATGTCCCTGTTCTTCCTGAAGATGAGAGGATCGAGAATGCCCCTGTCTTTCGGATAGAGGGCCATGAACCGCACAGACCTCACATAGTCCTTCAGATAGCCGCGTGAATCGACAGGTGCATAAATCGCTTCTATCAGAGATCCTTCCTTGGTGACCCGCGTGCTCACGATCTTACCCCCCAGTACGTAAAGCTTGCCTTCAAACAAAAGGGGGGCTGCATTCAGCTCGGACAGGGAGGGGTTCAGCGTGGCGTTCTTCATTATGTCTTCCCTGAATACGGGCGCGCAGGCTGCAATCAGGCCCAAAGCTATGATTAGAGTAAGCAAATATCTTTTCATATTATCAATATACCAATAGCGGACATTTTTTCATAACCGGTATCGGACTGCTAGTCTTCGGGATCGTTGCCAGGATCCGGCGGCCGTTCAGACGGCGGCGCTCCCCTGACTTCGAATCTGACTGTATCTATCACTTTATCTTGCATGTCCATTAGTGATAATTCATGCCTGCCACGGGTGGGCTTCCATGCGACCATCTCTGTGCAATCTCCGATTCTTATTTTATCCAATACCCAGTTGTACTCTCCTTTTTTAGTCGACTGGAAGAATATTGCGCTGTTATCTGCCGGTATATCCGGATCAATGGCAAATACAGTATCTTTGGGCGGGTAAAGGATCGATGGGGATTCGGCAGTCGATTGTTCAACGGGCTGGGTCGGCCTTTCGGTTCGGGTATCAAGAGGTTCTGTGCCGCGAATGAACCATTCCGTCCGGGCCGGTTCAATATACTGTGCAAAATCGACCTTTCGCGCAAGGACACCCGGCGGCGGAGCAGGCGCAGTACTGGTTTTGCTGTTGTGGAGGTAATTCATTATTTCAAGCCACGCCGGCGCGGCGCCCGACACGCCTGAGACATTCCACATGGATGCCCCTGAGAAGTTGCCGATCCACACTCCTACGGTGTATGCGGATGAAAACCCTATACACCAATTGTCCCTCATGTCTTTGCTCGTACCGGTCTTTACTGCGCTCCAAAAGCGGGTAGAAAGCGGGTTCTCATAGCCGAAGGTCAAACCCCTGGCGGTTCTGTCGGACAGAATGTCCGAGATAATGAACGCAGACTCGCGGCCTGTTGCCCGCCTTGCCGCAGGCTTCTTCCCGTCTGCCGCAAGCGAAGGTCGGCTCCATACGCCGCCATTGGCAATAGCTCGGTATGCATTGGTCAATTCAAGAAGACTCACCTCCACGGAGCCGAGGGCCATAGAGAGTCCGTAATAGTCTCCTTCATTGAGATCGTGGAACCCTAATGTCTTCAGTCTTCGTGCAAATGCATCCGGACCGACCTGCATCAGCGTTCTGATGGCGGGCACGTTAAGAGACGACGACAGCGCCGTCCTTGCACTGACCAAACCCTTGAAGTCATTATCGTAATTATGTGGCATATAGAGGCCAGCCGGTGTAGGCACATCTACCGGGGAATCGTCTATCAGAGAGGCTGACGTCATAAGGCGGAGTTCAATCGCAAGTCCGTACAGAAATGGCTTGAGCGTCGACCCGGCTTGTCTTTTGGCCATTATGCCGTCTACATGGCGAGCCGACGATTCGTCACCGGAATTGGCCACATAAGCAAGAATATCTCCAGTCCTGTTTTCGATCACCAGTACTGCGCCGTCATGGACATTCTGTCTGCTGATCGCACCCAGCTGACGGGTCAGCACTTCGGAGGCGAATTTCTGCAGCGGCCCGTCCAGGGTGGAGGTTGCAGTTAGTCTGCCGCCTGTCAGCAATTGTCTGGCAACATGAGGCGCCAGGTTTGCGTGCGGTGAGATGTGGTAAGGACGATTCAGTATCGTCCTGGCGAAATCATGCAGCCTGCTGCAATCATCATCTGCATCCGTTGCGCCGGCAAGCAGACACGCTCTCGATGCAACGACATCAGCCTTAGCATTTGGCGACCTGATCAGGGCCGCCAGAAGCAGAGATTCCCTTTCATCCAGTCCGCTGGGCTCTTTGCCGAACAATCCTCTTGATGCAGCGACAATGCCCTGCAGCTCGCTTCTGAAGGTGATTAGGTTCAGATAGGCCTCAAGAATCTGTTCTTTGGACCAATGCCGCTCCAGCTCCCGCGACGCGCTGATTTGGTCCCATTTTTGTGCAAATGAACGCTTGGTGCCTTTTGGTTTCAGCTCTTTTTCGAGCATGGAGACCAGCTGCATGCTGATTGTGCTTGCGCCCCTGTTGCTGTCCGAAAAGAGATGGCTGACCGCAGCGCTGCCCAGCGCGGTCCAGTCTACGCCGCTATGTTCATAGAACCTCTTGTCTTCCGAGCGGACGACGGACCTGATCAGGGACGGAGAAATGTCCCTGAGACCTGCCCACGCAAGCCTTCTGCCCTTTGCGTCCACCCTGAGCTCCTGGATAACAGCACCGTGGCGGTCAAAAAGAAGGGCGTCCGAGCTCTTGTGCGAATCCCTGATTTCATCGAAACCGGTAACGGCGTGCGCGTACGAAGTAACGAAAAGAAATGTTATCGTCAGTAAGAGCGGGCCCAGTGAATCACCCCTATCTCTTCAGCACTTCGATCCGGCCTTTCATGCCGAACAGCGAATGCATGGGTTTGTCGCAGTAAAACAGGTACTCGCCAGGCTTTGACAGCTTTATACTTACCTCGACAGCCTTTTTTGCAGGCAGGTCCACGCTTTGCAATATCTGCCCCTCCGGGTCCTTGATAGTGATGTTGTGGGTCGAACCCGACACATTGTTTATGTTGAGGACCATGACGTCGCCCTCATACGCTTGTATGTTGTTCGGCGTGAATTTGAAACTGTCCGCTTCGATCGCTATCGACTTTTCGCCGCCCCCGGTGCCTGTCGTCACCTCCTGCTGCAACCCTGCACAGGACGCCAGAACTAAAATCGCACCAACATAAAGCGCTATCAATTTGAAGACCTCTGTCTGCATGATTGCCTCCGTTAAATTTAACGTTTCGACTGCAGATACGGCATGTCTGTCAAAATCATTTCTGAAAAAGCTTCAAGTATTGTCCGTAGCCTTCTTTTTCAAGGTTCTCTTTTGGAATGAACCGCAGGGCTGCGGAATTCATGCAATAGCGCAAGCCGGTAGGCTTTGGCCCGTCAGGAAACACATGCCCTAAATGAGAGTCTGCGTGCCTGCTGCGCACTTCGGTCCTCGTCATGAAAAGTTTACGGTCTTGTCTTTCAACGATTTTGCCAGGATCAAGAGGCCTGGTGAAGCTGGGCCAGCCTGTTCCCGAATCGTATTTGTCAGCCGAACTGAAAAGAGGTTCCCCAGATACGATATCGACATAGATGCCTTCCCTCTTATTGTCCGCGTATTCATTTTTGAACGGCGGCTCGGTGCCCTCCTCCTGCGTAACTTTGTATTGCAGGGGTGTCAGTCTCTTTTTCAGATCTTCCTTAGACGGTTTCACGTAGGTCCTCCATTTGCCATCCGCCCCTTCGCTGACGGATACGGATGGGACTATGTCAGCACCCTGCCTGGGGATCGGTTGTTCCGGTTTCTGAAAGCAGGAGTTCACCGCCGGCAGATAAGCCAGCACGGAAATCGCGGCAATGAATATGGTGAAGTTCTTTCTCATGATAGAAGTATATCAAGATGGCTTGTCAGCCAAAAAGTCGAGGCATCATCGTTTCAGGTCCAGCCAACGAAGTATTGCCCCGCAGACCTCCTCCTGAGTAAGACCTTCGCCGCTGATAGTTATGTCCGCATATTTGCGGTAGAGCTCCATTCTCTCTGCAAAGAGCTCTTCGAAAGACTGGTCTGGATGCTTTGCCAGGCCCCGTGTTTCATAGTTGCGGATTCTGGATTTAAGGGTTGCAATATCCACATCGAGAAATACGATGACGCCATCCTTCTTCAGGTGTTCCATCGCTGCCTCGCTGTAGACGGCGCTGCCGCCGGTTGCCACTACATGGTCGCGGCATTCGAGTTTCAGAAGTATGTCTTCCTCGATGTGGCGGAGTGCCATGTAGCCCTCGCGATCTACTATCTCTTGCAGGGCCTTGCCGGTCGCACGCTGGATGAGTATATCAGTGTCGATGAAATCCAGGGAGGCCAGCTTGGCAAGTATCACCCCTGCCGTGCTCTTGCCGCTGCCCGGCATCCCTACAAGTACGATATTCGACGGTGAGTGTCGCATGTCCGTCCTCCGAAGAACTTAGATACATAATGATAGCAGATTACCCGCATCATCGATGAATTTGCGTTAGAATAATGCATGAAACAGTTCAATCTCAGAGGCCGATGCAGTCCATGATTCTCGTGCATCCTCCGGTAGCCAAGGCCTGTGAGCCCCCTGCGGGACTTGCTGTACTGTCCGGCGCGCTCAATCATTACGGCGTCAAACATTTTGTGCTGGACGCCAATCTTGAGGGCCAGCTATTTCTTATGAACTCATATCGGGGAAAACAGGCGGTAAGGTCTGATACATGGACTTCCAGGGCCTTTCGCAATCTGGAGCGGAACATTGCCGCCCTGAGGGAGACTCAGACTTATAAATCTGTCGACAAATACAGTCGTGCGGTAATGGACATTAACCGTGCCGTCGAAAAGTCGGTGTCAGTTGATGACGTAACGGTCAGTCTTGCGAATTACCAGCATGCCGTGCTTTCTCCGCTGAGAAGCGGCGACCTTCTGTATGCAGCAGAAAATCCGGAGCTGAACCCTTTCTATCCCTATTTCGATAAACGCCTGCGCGCACTCGTAGAGGATATGCAGCCTGCAATAATAGGGGTATCCATTTCTTTCCTGAGCCAGGCCTTGTGCGCTTTTGCCATGCTCGGTCTCTTGAGGCGGGCATATCCTGCCTTAAGGCTCATTTGCGGCGGAAGCCTTATTACTTCCTGGCTTAAAGGGCCCGGACGGGAGGGCCGTCTTCAGAGACTGTTTGCCGGACTGGTCGATCATTTTGTGGAAGGGCCTGGTGAGCGGGAATTATTGCGTCTGGCGGGAGTAGTGGCCGACGGAGATTTGGTCTGTTCTCCGAACTATGAGTTCATCTTGCCCGGCGCATACCTCTCGCCCGGAGGCGCGCTGCCGTACAGCGCATCTACCGGGTGTTTCTGGAACAGATGCGCGTTTTGTCCCGAAAAGGCCGAAGGAAACAGTTACCTTCCGGCCGGTACCGTTAAGGCGCGTCAAGATATTTCATCACTGGTGAGGCAGACGAGACCTGCGCTGCTCCATCTGCTCGACAATTCGATAAGCCCGTCTTTTATGAGATCGCTTATTGATGATCCGCCCGGTGTTCCATGGTATGGTTTTGCCAGGATCGGTCGCGAATTGGCGGATATGGATTATTGCATGGCCTTAAAAAAGTCCGGATGCGTGATGCTTAAGCTCGGCGTGGAGTCGGGCGATCAGTCGGTGCTTGACGCTATGCGCAAGGGAATCGACCTGCAGACGGTTTCGGCAGCGCTCAAGGCTCTGCACGCTTCCGGCATCTCGGCCTATGTCTATCTTCTGTTCGGCACGCCGCAGGAGACGATCGACTCTGCGCGCAGCACTCTCGAATTTACGGAAAGGCATAGCCACGAAATTTCCTTTCTCAACGTTGCCCTGTTCAACATGCCTGCAAGCAGTCCCGATGCAAAGTCGCTAAAGACCGGGGCCTTTTATGAAGGCGACCTTTCGCTGTATGTCGGCTTTGAGCATCCGCTCGGATGGAACAGAAAGGATGTCAGGCAGTTCATTGAGGGCGAGTTCAAACGGAATTCAGCGGTGGCAGCCATATTGAAGAGGGAGCCTCCCTTCTTCACTTCCAACCATGCGCCGTTCTTCGTTATGCGTCGGGACTGAGAGAATTTAAACACCTTAAGGTTGCAGACGGACATGGCGATTCTTTGCACTGAGCCGTCTGTGATATAATCAATTAAATGAAGGATAGGGGGAGGTATTTTGGCCAGACAGGGTGCATATAAAAGCGAAAAGAGGAAGAAGGAACTCAGTCGCCTGAAAAAGCAGGAAGAGAAGAGGCAGAAGAGGTTAAAAAAGAATACCGAGGGGCAGCCTGAAGGTGAAGCATCTGATGACTCCAGCCCCGAAGCGAAGGAAACTGACGGCGGCCTGCCGGCTTAAGCCCGCCGTCGGATTTCCATATGGCGGAGATTATCTTCCTATCCCCAGTTTCCTGTTAGGCATCGCGCCGAACATCTCGGGAGCATAGAGCGCCTCTACCCTCGTCTCCGGAAGAACAAAGCTCCCCTCATTATTCAGTCGGACTGTATATTCGACAGTCCAGCGGCCCTTGGGCACATATTCATAATATGCCCTGAATGCCTCAAAAGAGCGTTCTTCGAAGGCCGGCCATACCCAGCCAGTCTTTTTTTCATCATTGGTAAGCATCTGCGAGTCACGGCCAAGGCCTGTGCCGAGTATGCTGGAACCTGCGGGCACCGGATCGCTGACCACCACCCACGTCATGTCCGCCTGCGCTTCAAGCTCCAGCTTGATCCTGGCGACATCACCACGGCTCCACCCGGATTTGTCCTTCTGTACAATCGGCGTTACCGTTTTTTTGATCTTGTAGCCGCTCGACAAAGGCTCCTTAAGCGGGATTGCTGCAAGACTCCGGATGGTCGCCCACGGCCTGCCGCTGCCCTGATGGGTGATGCCGAGGGAGGCCCTGTCTTTCGGCCAACCAAACATCATGTCTCCGCCCTTGGGAGATGCCGACCAGTCAAGATATATCTCTTTTTCATCCAGGGCGGCAGTGGTCTTTCCGGCAACAGGGACCGATTCGAATTTGCGTGAGAATTTCTCCAGCGCAAGCACACCCCATGCATTGGCAACGGTAGTGTTCCATCTCCCCTTATGCTGGCGGCCAACGGCGCCTTTTACAAGTCGCGGCATATCTTCGTTCCAGTTTTCCAGATCGAGTAGCGTCAGCACGCTTCTTACAGCATTCACGTCGGCAGATACCATGAGCCACCAAAGGTAATCGCTCTGTTCGGTGGAAAAGCCCATAGTGGTGCCCTGGAAGTTCAGCCTGGAACGCAATATCTGCTCGGCTTCCCTGAACCTGGCCGCCCTGTTCGGAATCGCTTTTGACCTGATAAGCAGATTCATCCAGTCGATCACAGCCGACGTCGGCCATAGATTCGGCTCTACGGAGATTGATCCGAGAAGCTCGGACCTGACTTCAACCGCGCGCGAAACGGCTTCCAGCGCAGCTATTTTCCTTATCGACAGGTCGGCGGTAGGCAGCGATGAGCGTCGCACGACCTTGCCGTTTACGAAACCGGTCAGTCCCTCGATCAACTTCTCCCTGAGATTATCGGGAAGCTTCCACCCTGCCTCGGACGAAATCGACAGGACGTATGCGGTGAGCGCATCGCTGCCCTCCTGCATCCCAGGGAAGTATTTCAGGAGCCCGTCCGAATCCATATGCGACGGCATCGAGCCGACCACTCTTTTCCAGAGCTCCTCATTTCTGAGAGCGACTGCGATTGACGTCCTCTGTTCAAGGCAGCTGTACGGATACCAGCGCATGTATTCGGTAATGCCCGAAACCTCAGCCGACAGCTTGGGGCTCAGTGTTACGTTTATTCCGCCCCTGCCGGGGACGGAATCCTTCGGCCTTTCAACCTGTACCGCAAGAGGGCCGGTTACTTGTGAAATGGTGGCCTGATAAGTCGCTCCCCTGGTTGCAGGGACCACTTTCTGCTTAACCCTGAGCCTGTCGGAAGCATCACCTTTCTTTTCAGCTGCCGAGATTTCCCAGGAAATCGAATCCGAACCATGCGGTACGGTTACGTCCCAGCCGATCTCTTTTGCTTCTCCGGGTTGCAGACTGACTTCAACAGGGTCCGGGGCCTTATGAGCGCCGGATGTTACGGATACGGCCGCATCAATCGAACGCTTTGAGGCGTTCCTGATTGTAAAGCCTGCTCTGAACGAGTCTCCCTCTCGCACCAGCGGCGGCAGCCCCGACAGAAGCATCAGGTCCTGCGTGGTGCGTATAGACGTCTGACCGGTACCGAAGAGTCCGGCGGAACGTCCGCGCGAGCCGTTCGCGATTGCCACTATCCTGAATGAAGTGAGGGAATCGTTAAGCGGGACATCTACCGAGGCTTCACCGTTTGCATCAAGCCTGACAACGCCTTTCCAGAGCAGCAGCGTGTCGAACAGCTCCCTGGTCGTTTGCTTGCCTCCGCCTCCGCCGTGCGGTAGTGCTTTCAACCCATAGTGGCGCTTGCCGACAACCTGCATCTGCGCAGTTGAAGTCTCGACTTCATGCCCCCTCTGTGACATCATTGCATCCAGCAGTTGCCAGCTTCTGTTCGGCATCAGCTCCAGCAGCCCTTCATCGACGGCAGCGACTGCAACCTCGCTCCCCTTCGGAGGCGCAGCGCCGTCGGCAGTCCGGACTTTGATTCTTACCTGCGCTTTTTCCCTGATTCGATAGACATCCTTTTGGGCGGAGACTTCGACTTTCAGCTCATGAGACTTCCAGCCCACCTTGATCTCGGACATACC
>Ga0187786_10000161_pt1 | contig 21864 bp, 24 predicted proteins | sample 0815_BV2_10_20_M_FD_132449 | JGI IMG/M metagenome (GOLD analysis project Ga0187786, IMG submission 132449) | Tropical peat soil microbial communities from peatlands in Department of Meta, Colombia - 0815_BV2_10_20_MG | ecosystem: Environmental > Terrestrial > Soil > Wetlands > Peat | place...
CCGGGATAACCATCGCAGACGCTCCAGGCTTCGCTCCGCTGTTATGGGCCCCGGTTGCAATACCGTTATGATCCAGGATCAGCATCCGTTAAAACAGACGATGGCCCCTCCCATGCCGCCCCCGAGAGGCAGAGCTGGCCGCAAAGGTGGCATCAATCAGGATTGTTATCCCTAACGGGTGACGATAATCAAAAAAAAGTGACAGGGGCCGGCGCGGGAACGCTACAGGGCGTTCACAAGCGACCGGCGGGTGATGATCCCTTTCAGTTTCCCGTTTTCCATCACCGGGACAGCACTGATGTTCTTCTTCTGCATGAGCCCGATGACATCGGCCATCTTCGCGGTCTTTTCCACAGATACGAGGGGGGAACTCATGATATCCTTCACGAGAAGGGTACGGATGCGGTGGTCCTGGTGGTTGTCATCGACCGATTTCCGGAAATTACGCAGGGCTATGGCCACATCAGTCTCGGTGACGATGCCGGTGTATGTATCCTGTTCGGAGACCACAAAACGGGTGATCTTATCGTCGAGCATCCGGCGCCTGAGGTGGACGACCCGCTCATCGGCCTCTATGGTAAGGACCTTGTCAATGGCAGGTTCGACCCCGCCCTCCGGCCGGACCTTCTTTAAGAGATCGATCGCGCCCACCTGCCCGATCAGGCGGTGATCACTGTCATAGACCACAACGAGCTTATAACGCTGGAGCAGGGGGATGAGGACATTGATGCTCTCATCAGGGTAGACGCTCGTGAAGTCCTCTTCGACTACGCTTGCCACGTGGATTGCGGTCGGAGCAATATCGGAACTCTGTTTGCTGCCCAGCTTCTCAGCGATTGCCTGCCGCGATACGGTACCTACGACGGAATTGTTATTGACCGCAATAAGCGGGTCGATGCCCTCCGCAAGCATCTTATCGAGAGCTTCGGTGATCTTTGCCGATTTGGCGATGGTGGTCGGTTTTACCATTACGTCTTTTATAAAAACTGTCTTTGTCATTTCGCCACTTCCTTGATGATATCATCCCTTTTCAGGATCCCGGAAATATTACCGTTCCCCGTGACAACGAGGCTGTTGACACGGTGGTTATCCATCAGTTCGAGGGCCTCGGGGATCGTCGTTTCGGCAGGAGCGGTGATCACGGGGCCCGTCATCACGTCTCCGGCTGTCACGGAGGAGACCGCCATGAGCATCGGTCCCGGTGTCCCTCCGGTCGTTTCGCGTCGTCGTATTGTCACATCTTTTCCTATCATCGCTGCCAGTTTCGGGTCATCTTCAAAGAATGCAAGGTTTGTCTCGGTGATGATGCCTGCAGGCAGGCCTTCGTCGTCACGGACGAGAACCTTGTCATTGCGTTCGCGCATCACGCTGATCACGTGGCTCAGCGAGTGGTTGTGGTTGACCACCGGCAGATCCTCCATCAGGTCCCCGATGGGGATACGGATATCCCGGACGAGGGCCGATTTCATCAGATCCGTCTTGGTCACGATGCCGATCACCACGCCGTTCGCCACCACCGGGACACTGCTGATAGCGTTGTTCACGAATATCTTCGCGATACTCCTGACCCCGGTATCGGGTTGAACCACGACAGGGTGTTCTGTCATGAGGGCTCCCACCGGGATCCGGTCCAGCGGCCGCCGGCGCCAGGCCGGCTCGCCCTTCCGCAGGCGGTATGCAATGTCCTTTTTGGTCAGGATTCCCACGAGGCTTCCCCCGTTCATGACCGGAAGGCGGGATATCTTATGGCGCACCATCAGGTTCCGTGCATGGGCAACCGTGGCGTCGGGAGAGACCACAACGACCGGTCCGGTCATTATATCGCGTGCATACATGGCTTTCACCCCTTTGCAAATGCCCGGACCAGATCGAACTCGGTCACAAGACCGATCAACCGTGAATCTTCGATAACCGGCAGGGCACCGATATTCTTCCCGAGCATCTCCCGTGCCGCCTCATTGATACAGGTATCAGGAGTTGTCGTGAACAGGTCACCGGCAACCAGGTTCCTGACAGGAAGGCCCATCACTTCCCCGATATTGCCGGTGGTCATTTGCGAGAATACTTCACGGCTTCCAAGATACCGCATGATATCGGTCGCCGTGATAATGCCGTAGAGCACATCGTCAGATACCACGGGAAGTCGTCGGAAGCGGTACTTTGTCATATCATGGGTAACTGACGATATCGGGGAGTCCGGCGCAGTGATCCGCAACGGGGAACTCATGATCTCTTCCACATTGATCGTGCGGTGCTCCGCGGCAAGGACCCTGAGTACATCCCGTTCGGTGACGATGCCGGAAAGGACTCCGCCATCATCAACGACGGGGAGCCCACCGATCTTTTTCCCGATTATGATCCCGACCGCCTCGCCGATCCGTGCCGTATGCGGAAGCGTGGTCAACTGCTGGGTCATAATACTCCGGACATTCTCGTTGACTGCGCCGAGCAGGTTGCCGTTATGCCTGACCTGCACCAGCTGGTACTTGTCACCCCCGCCCATGAAGTTGATGATGTCTCCGGAAGTGACGATCCCCCGCAATTTCTTTGTTCCCGCATCCGTAACGGGGAGGCGACGGAACCCGCACTTCGTCATCTGCTCCACCGCCCCCATGATACTTTTGGTCGGAGGAACGGAGACGACATCCCGTGTGGCTATAGCCATGATCTCGCCTTCCTGCTCGGCAATGTGGGACTTGAACTCCACCGGCCCCCTGTCAAGCTTGCCCTGCATCTTCAGGAGCCTGTCGCCCTGTTTGATGCCACGGTCATTCTGGTACACAATAAACCCCTGTTATTCCTAATCTCCATGTTCGCCCGGGAGCTGCGTCCACAGTTAAGCTCCCGCTTCCGTTTTTTTCCCGCGCTGAGGTCTTTTGTTATGCGAGCGCTGCCAGGATGTCGTGCCGATCGATGATACCGACGAGAAAATCTCCTTCGAGGACCGGCAGCCGGCTCACGTCATGCTTCACGAGCAGGTCCGCAGCACTGCTGACCGGTTCCTCAGGCGTGATGGTGACGACATCTGTTGACATCACCTTCCCGATGGTGGTATGGGCATGTTCGGCGATGACTGACCGTACCCTCCGGGTACTGATCAGGTCACGCCGGGATATGATCCCGACGAGCTGGTGCTTCTTCATCACCGGAAACGCCGAGAACCCGCTCTCCATGATCATCGTATAGATCTTCTGGATCTCGTCCGTGGGTGCTGCAACCGTCACGTACCTTGACATACGCGACGCAACGGTACCGTGCACCTCGCTCCTCGAAAGGATCACCGGGAAGATATCCGCCAGGAGTACTCCCCCGGCCATGCGGCGTCCGGGATCCACGATCGCTGCGCTGTCAGTGCGAAAATTTCTCATGGCCCGTGCCGTGTCTTCGATCGAATCCGCAGGACGAACACTCGGGGCCTCCCGGAGGAACCCGTCAACGGTGATGTTTGACTTCGTGGCAGTCACCCGGAGGCCATCGGTAATGTCAATGTACCCGAGAAGGTTCTTCTTTGCATCGACCACATAGACTTCCCGGAAGCGGTCATCCCGTAAGATCTGCCGTGCCCTGGTTATCTGGTCGCCCGGTTTCAGCACAGGGATCTCAAGGATGAAATCCTGTGCTGTTTTCATGTGATAGTGTCCTCCTCGCGACAGCGGGGGCAGAGCATCACACCGTCAGTCCGCTTAAGATCATCAGACATCTGGCTGCATCGGCCGCACATTCCCGGATCGACTGCATCTTCGCGGTTGATCTCGATGAGGTCCATGAGAAGATTGTTCTGCTCGTTGGAGATGGTAAGGAGATCCCTGACGGTTACGATGCCGATGACCTTGTGGTGTTCATCGACAATCGGAAGTCTCCTTACCTTGTGCTTCACCATCATCTGGGCTGCATCGCCGACGGTCTTGTCCGCACTCACCGTGATGAGTGGCGTACTCATGATATCGTTCACATGCACACTACTGGGTTTGAGATCCTTTGCCACGACTTTACAGGCAATATCCTCCTCCGTAACAATGCCAATGGGCTTGTTATGTTCGAGGATGATGACGCTGCCGACTTCATCGGTGCACATGGCCTTTGCCGCCTTAGCTACCGTAGCCTCGATACCGATGGTAGTCAGCTTGCGTTTCATAACGTCCCGTAACGGGATTCGGGTCTCAAACCGGATTGCGTTGGATGTCTTTTTCATGAGTCACCTCCATGAAGTGCTGTTCTGATGATTTACAATTAGCATACTCCCTTTCCCTTGTATAAATACAATGTGGCCATGGCAACCCTCCGCCCGGTTTCGTGCCGTAACGGTCCCCCAACGGCTGCTGCTCCGGCGAACGTGACCTGCCAGATATAAGAAACATAATAAAGAGCGCTCTCTATACACTACTATCGGATTATGGTAGCATTCTTGTATCCCTGCACAGGCTGCAGCCGGCGAGGTGGGCTGTGAAGATATTTTACCAGACATACGGCAAGGTCAAGAAGAAATTCTCCAGTTTCGTGGGTACCTTTTTCCGGAAGAAACGGACCCGCATCGGGATCTATGGCCCGCCGAATGCCGGGAAGACCACCCTTGCAAACCGCATTGCCCGGGACTGGACAGGCGATGCAATCGGCCCGGTCAGTGAGATCCCCCACGAAACCCGCAGGGCACGCAAGAAGGAAGATATCATTATCTCCGGGGCAAATGGCAGTACCGTGACCATCGATATCGTCGACACGCCGGGAGTCACCACCAAGATCGATTACCATGAGTTCCTCGAGTTCGGCATGGAAAAGGACGAAGCGATCATCCGGGCACGGGAAGCAACGGAGGGGGTCGCCGAGGCCATGCACTGGCTGCGGGAGGACATCGACGGAGTCATCTATATGCTCGACTCGACGCTGGACCCCTTTATGCAGGTCAACATCATGATGATCGGCATCATCGAGGCCCGCAACCTGCCGGTCATCATCGTAGCAAACAAGATCGATCTCGCCGATGCCGCACCGGGACGGATTCGCAGTGCATTTCCCCAGCACCCGGTCGTCGCTATCTCCGGCCTTGAGGGCAGGAACGTGGAAGATCTCTACGAGACGATGCTCGAATACTTCGGGTGAAAGCACATGCCGCACAAGTGTACGAAATGCGGGAGGGAGTATAAGGACGGGTCCACGGAGATCCTCAAGGGATGTGCAAGCTGCGGCGGCAAGAAGTTCCTCTATGTCAAGGAGGACCAGCTGAACAAGGACGTGCTCGAGGAGAAGTCCATCCAGGAGATCGCCGAGGAGTCCAAAGAAGAGGTCCTTGAAGTCGTCGAGCCGAAGGCGAAGAAGCAGGTCGAGATGTACGACCGGGTAGAGACAATCCGGATCGTGGCGCCAGGATCCTACGAGCTGAACCTGGAGAAGATGGCCCAGAGCGACGAGAGGATCGTCAGCGTGGGAAAAGAAGGAAGTTATATCATCGACCTGATGTCCATGACGAAAGACGAGCCCCGGAAGAAACACCGGAAGAAGTAAGAAAGGTCTGCCCTTTTTTTATCGCAAGGATGTTACGTTCCTTTTCATCGTTTCGTGCTGTTAAAAAATTCCGTAAGAATCATCTGCCCGGCGATCGGTCATTCCGTCGTCCGGATTGGTTTGGTTTGATGTATATATTACCAAATGCGAAACTGAGCCTGCCACATATCACTCACTCAAGAAAATAACACCCCGAATGGCAAAAAAAGGGAGGGAGTTTTGAAGAATTACCTGGTAGCCAGTTCGTCACGGACTCCTTCATACGGAACCGGCAGCCCGAGCCTGCGGAAAAACTCGTCAGTAAAGATCACGCTGTTCAGGACAGCCCATTCCGCACATCCGTGGCCGAGGCACTTGTCCGGAAAGAATGGCTGGTTCTTTGAGGCCAGGGGGTTGATTGCAAACTTTTTCCGGAGGACTTTGTCAAATTTGTCATGTGTGCTCTCGTCCCCGGAGAGGGCAACCGGTGACGTTCGGATGACCACCCACTCCCGCTTGTAATGCATCAGGTGGTTGCGGATCCCGGTCAGGATCCTGACGTTTGCAAAGGCCTGGTCGTGTTCGTCGAAAGGAGATCCCGTTGTTATCTCGAGGATCTTCTGGTACTTGGTGATCATGGGTGCACGGTCAAAATTCCGTGCGTTATGCCACTTCCCGGCAATCGACCTGAGCACCTCCCGGTGTTCTCCGTCAGAAAAAAAACAGGTGTCGTCCGTGGCATCAGCATACAGTTCATTCACCGCGGATTCGAGAAATGCGACCGTTGAAAGGACAGCATTGAGGATAAATGCCTCGTGCCGCAGCCGGAGTTCTGCCGGAACTTCGTTTGCTAAGCACTGCTGTTCGATCGCGAAGCCGAGACGGCAGAGTACCGCCGCCGACTGGATGTACCGTACCGAGAAGCAGTCACGGAAGCGGATCTGGGCGTCCACCCCCGGTGTTTCAAGCGGGATCTTCTCCATCTGTTGAAAGTGTATTCTGCCGCCTGAGGTAAAAAAAGGAGAGTATGGACTCCTCAGGATACTTTCAGGATGATCTTGCCGCGGGCATGGCCTGCCTGGCTCAGGTCCTGGGCGGCTTTCGCTTCAGCAAGCGGAAATACCTTTTCGACGACAACGCCCAGCCTGCCGGCATCGACCAGTGCGGCAATCTCCCCGAGACGTGCCCCGTTCGAGACCAGGACAAACGATCTCCCCAGGACCCCGTGGGCGGCGGCGGCTTTTTCGTCAGCGCCGACACTGGAGACGAGGACCCCGCCCTTTCTGAGTATGTCCCAGGATTTTGCCTGGGTTTCGCCACCGATAGTATCGAAGACTACGTCAACTCCCTTGACGCTCATGCTGAAATCCTCTTTCGTATGGTCAATGATCTCATCCGCCCCGAGCGATTTTACCATGGCAGCGTTTTTACCGGAAGTAGTCCCGATGACACGGGCACCCGCAGCTTTTGCCAGCTGGACTGCGAACGTCCCAAGACCGCCCGAGGCACCGTGAATGAGAACAGTCTGGCCCGGCAGGAGACCAGCCACCTCGAAGAGTGCCATCCACGCCGCCTGCGAGGCAAGGGGTATGCCGGCTGCCTGTTCGAGCGGGATGGTCCGGGGCGCCGGGGCAAGCTCGGTTGTCCTGACGGTGATGTACTCGGCATAGCCACCGTTCCGTGAGGTGTCCGGGCGGCAGAATACCGCATCGTCCTTTCGGAACCGTTTCACGAGGCTGCCGCTCTCTTCGACGGTACCTGCTACGTCCCATCCCAATGTCAGCGGCAGCCGGTGGGGTGCTCTCGGTTCCAGGTACCCTTCCCGGATCTTCCAGTCGATCGGGTTGACCCCGCAGGCTTGCACCTTTACCAAAACTTCATCGGGCCCGGGCACAGGGCGCGGTGCATCTTCGTACATCAGGACATCAGAGTGGCCGAATGCATGGATCCGTACAGCCTTCATCAGTGTTCTCCGACCGGTAATCATGCCCGGGATCAGAAAAAGATTGGTTTCGTACCCGGATCCATAACCCCCGGTCCAATCCTGTCAGAACGAACCGGAACCCGCAATCCCTTTTCTCTTCAGGTATCCCGGGTACCAGATCGTAAACAGGATGCCGGCCGCGAGAACGCCGTAGGTCAGCGCCGGGATAAGGATACCGGACGCCGAAGGGAGCGTGAGCGCAATGGCACTGAGAAGGGCATTCAGGGAAAACACTCCTCCCCAGACGCCGGTCATGAGGTAGTTGACACGGATGAATGCCGGTTTGTCCCAGAGTGACGGGTCCACCATCCCGCGGGCGTACTGAAGGGTAAACGGGGAATGAGCGGCCATCGATCCGAACGTGACAGCTGCGAGGGCAGCATAGACCAGGATACTCATGTACGGCACGACCCAGTGTGCACCGAGAACTCCGATGATGACAAGCAGGAACCCGAAGAGGGCAAGATTTGCCCAGGACAGGATCATCCCTTTCCTGAGATCCCTCCAGCCGGTGAAGATGGTTGCGATGAATGCGGCGGAAAGGGCGATCATGACGCTGGTGACACCGGGGCCTGTAAGGATACCGTAGACCACCAGCGGAAGAAAGCCTGCTATCAGACCGGGGTTTTTCATGTTTCACCCTTCAGGCACTGTCCAGCACTGCCCTGAACGGCCGGACCATATGGCGCTTAATATCTGCAAAGAGTTTTTTGCGGAAGGCCGGGATGCGGGTCATCGGGATAAGCACCGTGTTGAAGAGGCGTGTCTGAAGATCTTTCTGGGGGAAGTCGAACAACCCGTGTTCATGGTAGTACCGTGTGTCTGCCTGGAAGGCAAGCCTCATGCTCCCGTAGATACTGTCCCGGAATATCTTGTGACCGCCGACAGCGTAGAAGGTCTTTGGAGGGACATACCCTGCATCCGCGCTCCGGGCAAGCCGTGTTGCCGCTGCGTCGAGCAGGGCATCGAGCATCACCGAATCTCCGCATTCATCGGTTATAAAGATGACGTTGCAGGTACCATTATCAGCCCACCCGGCAAGGGCTTCCCGGAGCGTTGAGAGCTGTTGCAGGGGACCCTCGATCACAAAGGCGATCTGTTTTCCCTTGAGGCCCGGGGTGTGCCCCTTGAAAAACGAACGATCGAAAAACTGCTTCCAGGTCGAAGAAAGGTACCGGTCATGAACCTTTCCTGCCATGATGACGATATCGGCTTCTCCCAGCGTATTGAGGTAAAAATTGCGGAAGCCGTCGGTATAGATGCAGGTATTGTCGTAACCGCACTGGCAGCAGCCAAGGCAGCCGCCCCGTATATCGAGATCGTGCAGGTTGTTACGTTCAACGGATCCGCTGAAACGGGTCATGATACGGTCGGTCATCTTCGCAAGGTTCCCCGACAGATCATTGCCGTCGGTGAGGATGACAACCTTTTTTCCTCCGGTGTCGACAGGATCCGGGGAATCCCCGGGCTTATAGGACCATGCGTTCGCCATGACCGGGGCGAACTCCCGGGGGACCGGGAGAGCATCCTGCACCGTGCCAAAGAGCAGGGACGCAAAACCCGAAAGCCGGGCCTGTTCCTCCTCCTTCAGCAGGTCGTACATTGCGGCTGAATAAAAACCGGCAAAGTGCATGCCGAGGTCATCGCAGATTCCGTGGAGGTAATTGTTCGCCGTCTGGTCGAAGAAGTGGATCGAGGTGGAGAGGGAGGCTGCATATTTCCCGGAAAATGCCGCTTCTGCGTGACGCTCGAAGATCAGTTCGATGAATCGTTTGTACTGGGCAGGGATCAGCAGGAAATAGAGCGGGAATGCCCACAGGACGACATCGCAGCCCCGCACCTCATCCACAATTTTGTGGAACACTATCTCATCCTTCTCGATCTTCCTGATATCCCGGGCGACATGGAGAATCTGATAATCATGGGAGGGAAATTTCTTCCGGAGATATGCCACGTACTGCATCGTGACGCTCTCTTCCCCTTTCGGACTGCCATTCAGGACGACGATTTTCATATCGTTGCCCCCCCGTCAATCATCCCTCGGATGGGTCGATGTCTCGAGGATTTTCCGGGCGAATTCCTGGAGGGCATCCGCCCTGACAAGGGCGATTCCCCGATCTACATCCCCCAGGACCAGGAGGATATCCCCCGGTTTGATATCGAAGATCTCGCGGGCTTCCTTGGGGATCACGACCTGTCCCCTCTCGCCAACCTTGACGCTTCCGAAGAGATGTTTGGTCTTCTCCCTGCGAGGGGCAACCAGTTCGTCAACAAGGTCCTCCTGCTCTTTACGATTCGTGTTTTTCATACTTTTCATATTTGTATGTTTTATATGATAAATAGGTTTGCCCCGGGAAGCCACAGGATGGCCGGACTAACTGTTTTGAGGAGCACAACCCGTCATGAGAATGGATCGTACGAAACCAGGGAAACAACCCGGTGGTCCCACCATAAGGACCCCTGCCTGATTCTTTCATTTCCCGGGACTGGTAACGGGGCTGCTGGCGAACCGGCCTGTTCAACGCTATCGATGTGATGAAAAAAGAGAGTGCGGGCCGGTTCCTACACAGTCAGGGCCGCACCGGTAAGAGGAGCTGTAGCACCGGCGGTGCCGGCTCCGCTGGTCTTTGCTGAAGTGCGGGCTGCCGTGTAATGCGCCCGGATGGCATCCTTTGTCTCCTGAATGAACTGCTTCCAGAGAGAAGCAAGATCCGAGTTGATAGTCTTGAGCGCAGCCTGATCCTTGTTGGTCAGGGCGGTATCGAGAGCCGATCGTTTATCGGAGATTGTCGTCAGGGTGGCCTGCATCTGCGTTGTGTCGACAGCATACTTGTCGAGAATCCCGATTACGCTGTTCGCCCGCTGTACGTGCAGGTCGAACTCCTGCAGCCGGTACTGGTGGTGGTTGGCCCAGAGATCGTCCTTCAGTCCCTGATCGATTGCGGCTCCCTGGCCGGCTGCTGCCTGTCCTGCCGGTGCTGCTGCAGCCGGCAGAACCATCATGCCGATGAGGCAAAGGGCCAGGAAAGCCCCTTTTGCCATGGTTGTTGTCTTCATGATATTCCTCTTATGTGGGGGGATGTGTCCCACCCTGATCACCATTTCATGGAGGACGTTATGTATTGGTAAAATGGGAACCTTCCCGCGTCTAAAAAGGTGCGGCGAAGCGTAGAACCTGCCGGTTATACGAATTGCGAGCTTTACGAAACACCACATTATATCGTAACTTACTCTTTGGGGGCGCAATCGATCTCAGGAGAGTACATCTTGATATCGATTACCGGGGTTCCGTCAAATGCATCGAGCCCCCGGACACTCAGGATTCCATTCTGCACGCCAAGGAGGTCGACAAGGCAGAGAGAGACCGGGTTCGGGCGGTCCGGTGAGCGGATCGCAAAGACACCCTTCTCGGAGACCGCCCCCGGGGGAACGGCACGGAGAACCGTGCGGTCTGCCCGGTCGAACCAGCACAGGACCCAGAGATGCTTCCGCCCTTCCAGCCGAAAGATTGCAGGCTGGTACTCTTCGGCAATGACGATCTCGGCGATTGTCTCCGAGAACCGCCCCTGCCGGGGGGCATCACCTTTTATTTTGTAGGGAGAGCGGACATAGCCGACGGGGTGGAGTTCAATGGGGACCTGGGCCATAGGGAAAAGTAGAGAAGCACAGGTATTTAGTGATGCCGGGAGGCATCCGGTCCGGGAAAAATTCTGGCAGATAAATGCATGCACATTTATTTTATTGCGGTTCCAATATCTCCCCAGGATACTCGAGGAGCACGAGGATGGATTCCGACAGGATTCTTACCGGAACTGAAAAACTGCTATCGATTCTCCATAGGGCAATCCTCTTCCTTTCGGCCCTGATGTTCACCTTCGTTTTCATCATCAACCAGGAAGACTGGTTCTTTGGAACGAAACTCGCCGGGCCTCTCGCGGGAGTGTTCCTGGCCGCAAAAGCTGCCGGTGCAATCATTCTCCTGTTCCTGGTTACCCGGTATCCGGATCGTCGGAAAGCGGTGCTGCCTGCAAGCATCGCCTATTTTGGATTCCTGTTCGTCAACGCCACGGTTACGTATCAGAAAACTGCGGAGTCGGGGTCGTTTCCCGTCCTGCTCGCCATCCTGGTGGTGATACCAGTTCTCCTGCTTGTCCTTGCTCTCGTCTCCGGCACACCCGGTGCCGGGCGCGATGCAGACAATGAGGACACGTACAGAAAACGAGAGGTCATTCCACGGGATGATGGCAAACGATCATGCATACATCCGCTCCTCCTGCTCCTGGGCGGAATCGTCCTCCTCATGGTGTGTTATATCTTCCTTCTTCCCCTCGTTATCGCCATCGTTATTACGCATGTGCCGTTCCTTCACCAGATGGTTCTGCCCCCTTCCCATGACACCCTGCTTGTCAAAGTCGATAGTGCCGGGAACAGGGAGTGGACAACCGTCATCCCCGGATACTCACTTGACTTCGTTCAACTCGTTGACGGCGATAACCGATCCTGTATTGTTTTCGGCACGTACTGGATGCCTCAGCTGGACGAAGCTCAGATCAGGGTCATGAAGCTCGACAGCAGCGGCAACCGGGTATGGGATATGACGCGGAGCCGGCAGTTCGGTCCAGGACCGGAGGGAACAGCCCAGATCGTATGGGTCGAACCTGAAGGGGCTGGTACGGCAGTATGGCTGACAAATGGCGTGAGTCTCCAGGTAGATGGGCAGGGAGCCGTGATCATTGAGACGGCTGCATCTGACACCCTGTCTCAACCGTCATCCGGGGTTCGGATGCCAGCAAGGTATTATACATCAGGGCTCCCGGCCACGACAGCGTCCATACGGATCCGGGAGGAAGAACGACAGGGCCTCCTCTTCAGCGTTGAAGATCCCGTCTTCCACCATGTACTCCAGAGCATCTATTCGGTGAACCCCACAGCAGATGGCGGCTATCTGGTCTCGGCATCGATCTGACCCGGTCCTGCCCGCCGCAACCCTTAATATCCCTCCCGTCGATTCTTGATCAGCACTTTTCATATGTGCTGACAGATGTAAGTCCGACGTGCGACACCGCACTGCCAAAGAATGGCTTTGGGATTACAGGGAGTCAGTAAAATACTCGACTTTTCTGGACTTACGTTCTCGTCTTAAGGAGGTTATTGAATGGCACGAATGCATGCCCGAAGAAGAGGCAAGTCATGCTCCGTACGCCCCTACCGGAAACAGGCGCCTGCATGGTCCAACACGGACGCAAAGGCGATCGAGAAGATCATCCTGGATCTCCGCAAGGAAGGTGCATCGAGCGCGAAAATCGGTCTGATCCTCAGGGACCGCTACGGCGTTCCTGACGTGAAACTCGCCATGGGCAAGAGAATCGGCGATGTCCTGCGGGAGAACAAGGCCGCGTCCGAGATCCCCGAAGACCTGCGCGATCTCATGGTGAAGGCGCTCGGGCTGCGCAAGCACCTGGGTGAGAACAAGAAGGACCTGCACAACAAGCGGCAGCTCCAGCTCGTCGAATCCAAGATTCGCCGGCTCGTGAAGTACTACACGGGAAGCAAAAAACTGCCGAAGGAGTTCGTCTACAAGCCGGAGAATGCTGAGATCCTGCTCTCCAGGTAATATCAAAAGAGATCGTCCAGTCAACCTATGTCACTCGAGACCGCAGCAGAGGCCGTTGCAGCCCAGATCCGCAGGCAGGAGTTCATCGAGGTGTACGCACACCATGACGCAGACGGCATAGCCGCTGCCTCGATCCTGTGCCATGCCATGCTCCGGTCCGGCATCCGTTTCCGGCTGAGAGTCCGCCAGGAAGTCACCCCGGCGGATCTTACCGGCGATCAGGCCTACCTGCTCTGCGATCTTGGGGCCGGCATGGAGAGCCTCCCGAAGAAAGTGATGGTGGTCGATCACCACCTGCCCTTGTTCGATGGGGAGTTCCACGTGAACCCCCGGCACGCCGCAATCGATGGCGACCGCGAGCTCTCGGCAGCAGGCACCGCGTATGTCGTGGCCCAGAACCTGGGGGACAACCGCGATCTTGCGGGGCTCGTCATCCCCGGCATCATCGGCGACGGCCAGCAGATGTCCGGCAAGAACCTCGAGATCTTCAACGAGGCCATTGTCAATGGCGTCATCGTTCCGGACCGGGGGCTTACGCTCCCCGGCAGGGATCTGCGCGAGCGCCTGTACGTGGCAATAAGCCCGTACCTTGAAGGCATCAGCGGCGAAGAGCAGCAGATCGGGGACCTTATGGACCATGCGCAGGAGACGGCGTCAGAACGGAACGAAGACCGGCTCGACGTCCTGATCTCCGGTGTTGTTCTCGAATCCGCCCCGGCGACAACGGCAGGGAGCCTCCAGGCGCTCTACGGGGATACATATCATCTCCAGCGCGAAGTGATCGAGGATGCCCATGCCCTTACGGCTGTAATCGATGCCTGTGGCAAGGCGGGAAGAGGCGACCTGGCCGCGACCCTCTGCATGCGTTCTTCCCGGTACCTCGATCAGGCTTGGGAGATTGCACGTCTGCACCGCGGGCGTGTCATCGAAGCGGTACGGACCGTCAGGACCGTGGAGGGAACCGGAATCTACGAGGTGCCGGATGCAACGCTCGCAAGCGATGTCGCTGATATCCTTGCACGCGACCGCCCGCATGCGGTTCCCGTGCTGGTCTATGCCCAGGCCGGCAGTTCCTGCCGTATCTCCGTGCGGTGCCCGCCGGGAACAACGGCGGACCTCGGCCCGCGTATCAGGGGCCTCGCGGCTGCCTGCGGCGGAAGCGGTGGCGGCCACCTGCTGAGAGCAGGGGCTACCATACCCTGCGACAGGATCGGGATGTTTGCCAAAGGATGGCAGGAGGCGCGTGCTGCATGAAGCAGATCGAAGGCACTATCACGACGCGGCACGAGAATGCCCCCTGCGTTGCCGGGGCGCTTGCTCCGGATAACCTCAGCAGCATGACCACGGTGGCGGAAGGCGACTGCGTGATAACGACGATAACCGGGACAAAACTCCGGTCGGTCATCGCGTCAGTGGACGATTATCTGATGAATCTGGCGATAGCAGAGGACGCATGTTCTCTGACAGGCGAAAGAAACAAAATCACGAGATGATACTATGGCAAAGAAGAAACAGGTTGGAAGAAGAGTTGAAGGCTGGAAAGCCAAGAGCTGGTTCAAGGTGCACGTCCCCGATAACCTCGGCAAGGCGTACATTGGCGACACCATTGCAAACGATGCTGAGAGCGCGGTCGGCAGGATCATGACCGCAACGCTCGGCGAGATCATGAACGATTACGCAAAACAGCATGTCAAGATGAGCTTCAAGATCGCAAACGTGACCGGTGACTCGGCCTATACCGAGTTCGTAGGACACGAAGTGACCAGGGACTACCTCCGCTCGCTCGTCAAGCGCCGGAGCTCGCGGATCGACTGCCAGGTCCCGATCCTGACCAAGGACGGCAAGAAGGTCAGGCTGACCATCTGCTGCTACACGTTCGCCCGGGCAAACATCTCCCAGGAGCACGCGATCCGGAATATCATCACCGCCACGGTCACTGCCCAGTCAGCAGCATGGGACTTGAACACGCTCCTTTCCGGGATCGTGTCCGGTGAGATCTCCCGCGATCTCTTCAAGGCAGTCAAGACCATCTACCCGACCCGCAGGGTCGAGATCATCAAGTCCAAGGTCGAGCAGGTCGCAGCGCCTGTCGACACGACATAACTTTTTTCTGGCTTTTTCCCGAACATACGGATGTACCCGGCATTTTCATGGACTGCAGCGTAAGCCCTCTTCCCACAGGGGCGGATGCAGGGCGGTGGGGACGGTGCCTTCACAAATCCCTGTCCCGCACCATCGCGTGAAGGATTCAAATGGTGGTGACCCGGGCGGATTTTTGTGCGGTGTCCAAAACCAACCGGGAAACCTAATTAATCCGCCCGCCCAACCATTCCATACGAATGACTGCAAATAAAATTCTTTTTATTGTCCTTGACGGGATATCCGACCGTCCCTCCCCCGGGCTGAGGGGGCTCACCCCTCTTGCAGCAGCGCGGAAACCTGTCCTCGATAAGCTGGCAGCGGAGGGCTGCTGCGGGATCATGGACACGATTGCTCCCGGCATCCGTCCGGGGTCCGATACCGCCCACCTTGCCCTGCTCGGCTATGATCCCCATACCTACTATACCGGGAGAGGACCGCTCGAGTGCGAGGGCACGGGCATCCATATGGAGGCGGGCATGATCGGGTTCCGCTGCAACTTTGCCACGGTTTCCCGGGAAGGGATCGTCACTGACCGGCGGGCAGGGAGGATCCACGATACCGCAGAACTCAGCGCCGCCATCCAGAAAGAGGTCGACCTTTCAGGGTATAGCGTCGAATTCTCCTTCCGCTCCGGCGCCGGGCACCGGGCCGCCCTTGCCCTGAAAGGAAAAGGCCTCAGCCATTGCGTCTCCTCCAACGACCCGAAGAAGGAGGGTGTCGCACCCCTCAGGGTAAAAGAGCTCCGCCAGACCCAGGCAGACCAGAAGACGGCTGATGTCTGCAACGAGTTCGTGAAGCAGTCCACGAAGATCCTCTTCGACCATCCCGTAAACGTGGACCGGGTAAAGAAGGGCCTCAACCCTGCGAATATCGTCCTGATGCGGGGGGCCGGCGAGATGGGGAACTTCGAGCCCTTCAGCAGGAAATACGGACTTTCGGGCAGTGTCATCTCTGCAGCGAGCCTTATCACGGGGATCGGCAGCGCTGTCGGACTGGAGCATGTCCACGTCGACGGAATCACGGGATCCCAGGACAGCAATATCGCGGGAAAGATCACGGCGGCGCTGGAAGAACTGAAAACGAAGGACTTCGTGCTGGTCAATATCAAGGGGGCCGACGAATCGGGGCACGACGGTCTTGCCGACCAGAAGAAAGCATTCATCGAGAAGATCGATACCGTGCTCGAACCGCTGCTGGCCGCAAAAGACTGCATCATCATCATCTGCGCCGATCATTCAACTCCCTGTACCATCAAGGACCACAGCGCCGACCCGGTCCCGGTCCTGATCCGTGGAGACGGTGTCCGGATGGACGATGTGGTCAGGTTCGATGAGTTCCAGTGTGCCCGGGGAGGCCTGAACCGGATCCGGGGCTGTGACCTCATGCCGACAGCGCTCGACCTGATCAACCGGGCCCACAAGTTCGGGGCCTGAGATCCCGGGGGGATGCATGAAAGAACGATCCGTGAAGAACTGGCATAACCACTGTCTGCTGCCTGACGGCACTGAGCTGCAGGAGCACAGCATCAAGACCGACCGGAATATCGTGATCGGCGAGTTCTGCCAGATCGATTACGGCCTCCGCGGAGCGGATGTCTACGTCGGGGAATCCTCAAGGATCCGCGAATATGTCTGGGCGAATGGCGATGCCCGGATCGGGAACTGGTGCGAGATCGGGAGCGACGTCATCGCGAAGGGGGATGCCTATATCGGCGAAGGCGTGCATATCAACGGCAAGCTTGCAGTAACAGGTGCCCTCGACATCGGCGAAAAGGTTGAGATCCGGGAAGGGTTCGAGGCCAAGGGCAATATCGAGGTCAGGAACCCGATGCCCGTCTACATGTTCATTATCATCTACCTCATGACCCTCCTCCATATCGAGAGCGAGAAGGAGCTCGATCGGATCCTCGACGATCTCTTCTCGGAAGAGGAAGAGAAGCCGGCGATCCCCCTCATGATCCCGGCGCGGTCGAAACTGAACATGAAACTCTTCTCGGTCCCTTCCACCATGAAGATCGGGAAAGGCTGCCGGCTCCATGGCAATATCCGGGCAGGATCCATCGACGTCCAGCAGGACACGGTCATCTTCGGGAGTCTCAGGGCCCGGCACCGGATCAGCGTGACGGCAGGTGTCACCGTCCACGGGAACGTTGAGAGCGGGAGTACGGTGTACGTGAAGAAGGGTGCCCATATTCTCGGGGATGTGATCGCCCGGTCGATCGAACTCCATGAGGACGCGAAGATCGACGGGACCATCACCGCTCCGCACGGCATGCGGATCGAGCGTGGACCATGAAGTCAGCAGATATTTTCGGCGTGGAAACCCTCAGGTTCATCGAACCTGAATTCATGGCGCAGACAGATATGATCTTCAACACGATGCTGGCGGCAGAAGGTGGTACCGAGGGAAGGTTCCTGCTTGATGAGGCCCAGGAGCCCCTTGCCCTGGCATTCCGCCAGAAAGATAGCTGGCTCGCCGGATCATTCCTCTACCGGAACCCAAGTGTCGGCCTGATCGAGAAGTTCGAGAATATGAACGGGCAGATCTTTGAAGAAGACCGGGCGGAATGGAGTGCCGCGGTGAGGGAGTACTTCAGCTCCACCCTCGCCGCAGCCACTCCTCCCGCGATCGAGGATCTCAACCCGGTGAGGCGGGGGATCCTTGCTGATGTGATCACCCGTGCGTGGGGGAAGGGCGATGGCAGGGCCTGCGTTGACTGCTGCTGCGGGTCCGGGGTGGGCGCTCTCGTCCTCCGGGACCTGGGGTTCGTACCGCTCTCCTTTGACAACGATGCATCGCTCCTGAGCCGGGGGATGGCCGCTGGGCGCCTGCTCCCGGCAGAGACGATGCAGCTCGACGCAATGGTGGCATCGCGGTATATCGAACCCCTCCCGCTCGGTATCGGCATCATGATGGGCGAGATCAATGATTTTTCCCAGGAGATGTGGGAGCGGATCGTCGAGGAGCTCTTCCTCATCTCCGGAGAGACGCTCATTACCGTGGGAACCGAGAAAGAGGCACACCTAATCCGGGAGTGGGGCGGGGAGATGGAGCGGGTAGTTGAAGTTGCCGAGAATCCTGCCGATCCCATTTACGACCGGTGGGTGTGTGTTGCAAAGCAGGCTCAGGAATAACAACCCCTGGGCGGAACGACCACCCCTCCTTTTTTCATCGTTTTGGCCAGCGGTGTTATCGTTGCTGATGAACGACCAGGGCGATCGGTACCCGATGGGAATGGGTATTGAAAAAATATAAAAAAAGGATCCGGTTCAGTCTTCCGGAGGATGCACCCGCCGGAGCCGCTCGCTTACGCTCCCGTTACCTTGCGACGGCCCGAAGGGGGGCGCTATTGAACGGATCCCCCGTTTCTTTGCAAACATCACATCGGGGTTGAGATTTTCGGACGTCAGTGTCCGGGTGAGATGAGCAAGGTCCTTCTTTACCTGCAGGTCCTGTTCATCGGGTTCTTCCATGATCACCCGTTGTGTGTCCCGGCAGATAAGAATTGTGCAGAGCGGGCTCAGCGCAACTGGGAGGCGGGTCTTACAAGCAGGAGACAATCCAGTCCCTGAACCGGGCGGGAATCTGCGGGGGGATAATCGTCGATGATGACGTATTCCCTGTTACCGACTTCGTCCCATCATCGTGCGCCCCTGTCCCCCCCAGAGGACACGTGGCGTAAGGGGGGGGTACGTTTTAATTAGTGGCTCATAATGAGGAGTGGCCCAAAACAATTTGAGGGGAGGCGTGCACGTAACCCTCGCGGAGATCAGCGCCGTCTCCTGCCATGCCGGGCGGGGCCGACGCGTTCTTTCTCCGGTTGACCGCTTTTCCCGGGATGAGGACTGGCGGCCTCTTTGCGCCGGGAATCCGATTTCTTCTCCTTGTGGACGTCCTCGCTCTCCAGTTCAGCGATGATATCGAGCGGATCGTGCATTGTCTTCGTAAGCCGGACGACCTCGAGGAGCCGCTCCATGCCAATGAAATGTTCTGCCATGACGCGGGCCAGCGGGGTCATCACGAGACGGGTACCCTTTCTCTCCACGAGATGATGGGCGATCAGATCGGGGAGTACGGGTTCCATGCTTCCGACCATCAGGCTGTTGATGCGGCTGAGGTCCGTTTCCTCGCCATCGCAGCAGATCGCATTCGCAACGTACTCTTCCGAGCTCTTTTCGAAATCATGCTCGGGTGCCACCTCCTCCATCTCCCCTTTCAGGAGGCGGATAGCGACCTGTTCTTCGGTGAACGGGCTCTCGCGGGAGTAGCTCCCGCCGGGTTCTGCGAGGATTACGACCCTTCCCAAATCATGGAAGTCCGGCCGCCCTGCCCGGCCTGCCATCTGGTTGAACTCCTGCACGGTGAGCCAGTCACGGCCCATGGCAAGGGCATCGAAGATCACCTGCGAGGCAGGAAAATCCACGCCGGCTCCGAGTGCTGCCGTAGTCACGACAGCCATCAGTTTTCCCTGCAGGAACCGGGTCTCCACATCCCTTCGCTCGACCGAGGTGAGCCCGGCATGGTAAGCGGCTGCCCGGATCCCGAGGGCATCAGCGATGGTATGGCAGCGGGCCCGGGCATTCGTAAAGATGATCGTCTGGCCACGGTATCCCTTGCTGGACGTGCGCTTGTACTCTTCCGTTGTCATCTGTTTGATGGTCGGGATCTTCTGCTTGCGCTCGACAAAAAGGAGGTAACGCTCAAGCCCGACCGGGCGTTCGGCATAGCGGACGAGGGTGCAGTTCAGTTTCTTCGCAAGTACCTTCGGAGACCCGATCGTGGCAGACAGGTACAGGAACTGGGCCTGCGGGCAGAGGTACTTGAGCCTGGCAATCATGCCGTCGAGGCGGTGCCCGCGGTCAGCGTCTTCCAGCATCTGGACCTCGTCGATAATCACCGTCGCGACATGGGCCATCTTCTGGCCACAGCGTATCATGTTGTCCACGCCTTCGTAGGTGCCGACGATAATCGGGGCCTGAGGGTTCCGGTCCCCGACCCTGCGGGTCTCGGGCAGGTTGAGCCTGCTTACGCCGGTCAGGAGCCCGGTCTTCGCAAACTTCCCGTAACGTTCCGTGAAGCGCTCGTACTTCTGGTTGGCCAGGGCGACGAGCGGTACGAGGAAGAGCGTCCTTCCCCTCCCTTCAAGGTAGTTCTTGATCCCCGCCATCTCGCCAATGAAGGTCTTGCCGCTTGCTGTTGCAGCAACGACGAGGAGATCTTTTCCGTAGAGAAGCCCGGCATCGACCGCAAGCTGCTGGGCCGGCATCAGGTGTTGTACCCCGCTCGCCTCGACGAACTCACGGGGCAGGGGCAGCTCTTCCACCGCCGTGGTCGTCATTACCGGGTGAGCCTCGAGCTTGTCGAAGAGCGCCGAGGCCATCGTCACTTTTTCGGGCTGGAGGGTCGCAAGAACCCGGTCGAGGTTGCGGAACTGGAGGAGAAGGCTCTCGAGATGGGCGATACCCTCCCTGCCCAGCCTCCCGATGTGCGAGACCTCACGACGGAGCTCCCGGCGCCCGCAGTCAAGACAGATCCGCTCGCCTTTGCCGAAGGTGACCGTATTGTTCTCGTCGAGGGATGTGAACTTCTCGTCAAGGAGGCACATGCGGCAGGCATCCACGGTGCCTGCCCGGACCTGGAAATCATGGAGGAAGAGCTCGAACTGCGGGTCCGGTTTCACCATCCGCACATCCGATTCCCGGAGCTGGGCCACCAGGTCCTTTGACGGTGTGTGCTTGTAGTCCTTTTTCCCGCCCCATTTCACCCGGTACTTCGTCGGGCGGGGACCCCGCGGGGTCTCCATCAGCTCCACATACCCTGCTCCTTTCACGGAGCGGCCATCGTAAAAGAGGAGCTTGTAATTGCCGCCTTTCTGGGGCTGGACGAGGATCTTCATGGTGCGATCAAATCGTGGATCACGTACGCGAGTTCTACGCTCTCGAGCCGTTTCAGAAAGTCCGTGAACTCCTCGTCCACGACAACGATCACGCAGGTGATCCCGTGGAAGGCAGCCTCGATCACACCTTCACGTGCGCCGAAGAACATGTCCGGGGCCCTCCCGGCGGCCCTGAGGGCGATCCAGGCTTCGAGGCCCACGGCAGCAACGAGGCCGGCGCCTCTGGTGATCTCCAGCAGCCGGTCTTTCCTCACCTTGCGGGAACCGCCGTGCTGGATCCGGGGGACTTTGCAGACATGGACCACTCCCTCGTGGTGGTCGATGATCCCGTTCAGGTGCGCGACCCCGACGTCCTCGTCTTTCCTCGCATCCGCGACTACGTTCCCTGTCGCTGCCTGGGGAGCCGTGCCGGCATAGAGGAAACCATCCTTCATATAAACACCGACCTCGTCCCCGGCTTTCAGGTTCTCCGCGGCAATGGCCGTCCAGATCGAGACCTGCTGGATGATGTCACGGCGGATATGCCGGGCATAGGACTCGAGTGACTCGGCATTGGCGAGAACCCATTCGATACCAGACTTGGTCACCTCGTAGTTCCCGCGACCGCTCGCGGAGACCATCCCTTCTTCCACCAGCTCGCGGATATACTCGGAGATCGCCTGCGGGGTCACTCCCATCTTCTCCGCAATCTCCTGCTGCCGGACCGCCGGCTGGTGTTCCGCGATCTCAACGAGGATCTGCAGCCGCGAA
>Ga0187786_10000162_pt1 | contig 21781 bp, 23 predicted proteins | sample 0815_BV2_10_20_M_FD_132449 | JGI IMG/M metagenome (GOLD analysis project Ga0187786, IMG submission 132449) | Tropical peat soil microbial communities from peatlands in Department of Meta, Colombia - 0815_BV2_10_20_MG | ecosystem: Environmental > Terrestrial > Soil > Wetlands > Peat | place...
CTCTTTGGCGTCGAACACCTTCATCTGAGCGAGCAACTCCTCCGCATTCTGCTCTTCGAAGACCTCGGTCCTGCCTGACTCCAGAAATCGGTGGATATGCAGCCCTGTCAGCCGCCCGTGCGAGCATGCCCGAATTACCGTGTCAGGGCCGATGACACAATCGCCGCCTGCAAAAATTGCTGGCTTGTGGGTCATGAATGTCCTGTCGACAACAACAGTCCCCTTTTTAGTTATCTCAACCCCCGGTAGGCTCGTCAGACATCCGTAATCAGACTCCTGCCCGATGGTTGGCACCAGGACATCGGCATCGATGAAGAAACCGGAGTTGGGCACCGGCACAGGCCGTCTCCTGCCGGAGGCATCCGGCTCTCCGAGTTCCATGCGGGAGCACTCAAGCCCCTTCACCTTCCCCTCTTCGCCAACGATGCGATCAGGGGCCGTCAGGAAATGGAACTGCACGCCCTCAGCAATCGCATCGCTGATTTCAACGTGATCAGCGGGCATCTCCGCCCTCGTGCGGCGGTAGACGACATGCACCTCTTCAAACCCGAGCCGAAAACCCATTCGCGCAGAGTCGATTGCGACATTTCCGCCGCCGATCACAACAAGCTTCTTTCCGGTCGGCGTCGGCTCGCCAAGATTCGCAAAGCGCAGGAAAAAGACGCCGGGGATAAATCCTTCGTAGTTCTTATCTTCGCCCTCGATGCCGAGTTTCTTGTGGCAATGGCACCCCATCGCAAGAAAGACCGCCTTGAATCCCTGCTGCTCCAGGTCTTCGATGGCGAAATCGATGCCGAGCGTTTTGTTGTAACGGATGGTGACGTCCAGTTTTTCGATGGCTGCAACTTCATCGCGAAGTATGCTGCGCGGCAGCCGGTAATCAGGAATGCCGACGGCGGTCATGCCGCCGGGTTCCGGGAGCGTTTCAAAAATGGTTACCGGATATCCCTGCAGCGCGAGGAAGTGAGCGCATGTAAGGCCTGCAGGGCCGGCGCCGACAACGGCTATTCGGGCTTCTTTCGCTACGACTGCGCGGGTTCGCTCATTTGAACCATGCTCCAGCGCATGATCGGCGACAAAGCGCTTGAGGTGTTTAATCTGTATCGGTTCATCAATCAGCGTCCTGCGGCAGTTGCTCTCGCAGGGCCGCGTGCAGACCCTGCCGACAACCCCCGGCAGAGGGAGGCGCTGACAGATTACATCGAGAGATTTGTCGAATCTTCCGAGCTTGATCTCTTCGACATATTTCGGTACGTCGAGATGGATCGGGCAAGCCTGCATGCAAGGAGCAGTAAGCAGCGATTCATAATGCTGCAATGGATTAGCGAGTCGGCTGCTTGCCAGAAGGCGTTCGGGAAAGGTGTCGATTACATGAATGAGTGCGTGCGGTGTTGTCTGTCCGATCTGGCACATGGAAGCCGTCGCGATAGTGTGCGCGAGGGCGCGGATATCGGCAAGATCACCGGCGTCGGCTTTTCCTGCTGAGACCTTTCGGAATGCTTCGAGAAGCGCCTTCGAGCCGAAACCGCACGGCATGCACTGGCCGCATGAGTAACGTACAAATGCACCGCAATACTCCTCGCAGAGCGCTGTGATATTAAGGTCGGCATCGAAGAGGCGAATCCCTCCCCATCCAATCAGGGCAAGAGGTTCCCGCGTACCTGTGTGCGGAGCCCTGTCATCGAGAACCGGAGAGCCGCTCCAGTAACTGTAAGAAATTGCCGTCATTTCTAAAGCGCCTCAACGGCGGCCAGAAAGCGCGCCGTATCCGCCAAATCGTCAAAGACTTCATCCGCATCCGTTTCATCGAGAATGCCTCGATCATACGGCCCGGTAGCAACTGCTATGCAACGTGCGCCGTACGGTTTGGAGCACGCGACATCACGGGGCGTATCTCCGACAATTATGCATTGCCGCGCCTCAATCGGACGGCCATGCATATCCATAAACCTCTGCATCGCTATGGGCAGCAGCTGGTTGCGATCTTCATGGTCGCTGCCGAAGGCGCCGCAGATGAAGTGCCGGTAAATCGCGAACGTTTCGAGTTTTATGCGTGCCCCGGCCTCCAGGTTGCCGGTCAGGAGGCCGACAGAAAAGTCGGGCATTGCGCTGAGGGCCCGGAGAGCGGCCAGTACGCCGGGCTTCAGGTGTTTCTTCTTGCTTTTCCGCATCTCTTCGGCAAGATGGGTCAGATATGCTGCAATAAGCCGGGGAACTATGCCGTTTTCGCCCGGAAGCCCATGGTGTACCAAGCCTTCCCGGATGATCTGGGGGTCAGTTTTGCCCGCCATGCTGATGTCCTGAAAGGCATTCTCAATGTCGAATTGATCCCGAAACGCGAGTTCCAGGGAGCGGGTTCCCGCTCCGCCCGCGCTGAGCAGCGTACCATCGATGTCGAACAAGATCAGTTTCATAATATATACAGTAATTCTTCAATTTGGAGTGCGTCAACTCCGCCCTGCCGCGCCATTCTTTCGCGCTTTCACCCTGTCGCGCTATAATAACGCTTACACATTTCGGGAGGCATTATGGACATTGAGGGAATGAAGCATCGGCTTGTCGAACTCATTTATACCAAATCATTCAAATACAGCGCAGAACCGGTTTTCAAACTCGTCTCGGGCAGGATGAGCAATTATTACTTCAACTGCAAGGCGGTAACGCTCCACCCGGAAGGTATGTATCTCATCGGCAATATCATTTTTTCGATGATCAAGGATCTTCATCCCGCCGGAATCGGCGGCCTCACCCTCGGGGCAGACCCCATTGCAGACGCAGTCGCTTATGCGTCGTATGTTGCGCAGGCCCCGGTCGAGGCATTTGTCGTTAGAAAAAGCGCCAAGACCCACGGCACCATGCAATGGATTGAAGGAAATGTGGCAGCGGGTGACGGCATCATTGTCGTGGACGACGTCATTACAACCGGCAAGTCGACAATTGAAGCCATCACGCGTGCCCATGAGGCCGGGCTGAAGATAGTGAAGGTTATTGCACTGGTCGATCGCCAGGAGGGCGGATACGAAGCAATTATGGAGAAGCTGCGGGAGATAGGTTCTGGTGCGGCGGTTGAGACAGTGGTGCGCCGTGACGATGTCATGGCTTTGTATCGGGGATAGCAGATCGACATGCTTGGCCTGACCCGCGGCGGGAGTGTCGTGTTCTCATGCGTGCAGACGTGCGCCGAGATCTGCTGTACCGGCGCGACGATGCTTACGATAGATGAGTTCGCAAAACTCTTCAGGTTTTTTGCCGTTACAGCCGGATTCCGCGCATATACTCCGGCCAATGCCGAACATCGAGATTTCCTCGATACCGTCGGCGAGCGGATTGGCGAAAAATATGTCATCGGCGATTTTATCGCCGGCAACTGGCGGCGCAAGCGCTGCTCAATGCTCGCTGCAGATCGCACATGCCGCCTGCATGAAAGCGGTTTCAAGCCGATGCAGTGCCAGATAGTGCCACTCTGTGCAGTCTTTCCCGAATCCGTTCAGCCGGATGTGCTTGCACAGCAGCAGGCCGGAGCGTTCCGCGGCTGCTGGGGTTTTCAGGACGGAACCCGTACGGGTGCCATCCTGTGGGATGCGGGGCGTATCGTGAATGAAGATATCCGCGAGCCGTTTTATCGCTATCGAGAAGGCATGGTCCGGCAGCGTATCTACCTGCAGACCATTCTCAATGCCCTGAAAGGAGAGGACGCGTATCATCGTATGCTGGCCGGAAAAACAATGCTGGAAGCAGCGTGGCCGGCTGACCTGCTGCTCGGTCTTCTGCATCAGGCCGGGTTTTCTCCTGAGCAGACGAGGACATATATCACTGTCCAGAGTGAGATGTGCCGGCAGGAGCTTGATGCGACGCCCGAGGCCACGGTCTTTCAGGACAGTCTCCTTGAGCTTCAGGCGGCGCAGCGCTGTATCGGTTCATTGTGAATCCGCTTTGATTATTGCGTGTGAAAGGAGTTATTCGGCATGAGCAAACAGGAAGAGGCCCCGGATTATTTTGCGGAGGGAAACGAACATTTAAAGGCGGGACGCTATAAAGAGGCGATCGAGGCCTACGAAGCTTTTCTGAAAGAAGGCGAGTCGGCAGATGTGCACAATAACCTTGGGCTTGCTCATTTTCAGAACGGGGATCTCGATACGGCTACGAAGGAATTCGAAAAAGCACTGACATTGGCCCCGGACTTCGCCCCGGCGCACGCCAATATGGGGCTTGCCCTTCTGAACAAGAAAGAGTTTGCTGAAGCAGTCGGTCCGCTTGAAAAGGCCCTGGCGCTAGATCCGAACCTCGCCGAGGCGAATTATAACCTTGGCCTGGCCCTTTACCGTTCAGGGAAGGTGGCTGAGGCGATTGTGGCGTATGAACGGTTTATCGCCGAGGCACCGGGCAGCTATAAGAATTATATTGAAGGCGTTGAACAGATACTACAACAGCTGAAGAAGCAGCAGCAAGACGCTTCATAGTCCGCGTTATTTCATCGCCGGTGCGGGCTATTCGCTCTCAAGCGAGCCGACTAGCCCCCCTGTAGTGATGGAATGCATAGTTATGCAAGAGACGTTGCATGGCAATAGTCATTGCCGCGCCCGCTCTTTGAAACGGACTCCCGCCCCAGCGAATCCCTTAATTTTAGATTGTATTCGCATATTGTGATTATTCCAATTTAAAAACAGTAGGTTAGTTGCAGACTTGACAAGTGCGTCGAAAAAGGGTAAAAAATAATTAGCACTCAGCATTCTAGAGTGCTAATTGATGGCCATCGCCTTGCAGTGGCGGAATAGGGCGTTGGCGACTATCATCGGGTGTTCACCGTTACGGAAGAGGTGGATCGGGACAAAATAGAGGCGTCGGTGAAGAACGGCGTATTCACAATCCTGCTGCCTAAGTTGACCGCCGTGAAAACAAGGAAGATAGCGGTTCAGGCAGGGGCATAGCGAAGGGAGGATACCATGGCGTTCAAGAGTCTTGTTCCGTCGGGAAAAGAACCGGCAAAAGAAGATCATCCCGTCGATCTATTTCGTGATGAAATGAACAGGCTGTTCGACAACTTCTTCCGCGGGTTCGACATCGAACCTTTCGGGGGGCGTATTGCAGGCTTCAGCCCGAAAATCGACGTTGTTGAAACCGACGCTGAGATTAAAGTTGCCGCAGAGCTCCCGGGGATGGAAGAGAAAGACATCGATGTGTCTCTGACCAAAGATGCGTTGAGCATCAGGGGAGAAAAGAAGGTCGAAAAAGAAGACAAGGGCAAGGATTTTTACCGTATGGAGCGTTCGTATGGCTCGTTCAGCAGGACGATTCCCCTCCCGGTAGAAGTCGATGCTGATAAAGTCCTCGCTGACTTTAAGAAGGGCGTCCTGACGGTTACCCTGCCGAAATCAGCCAAGGCAATCAAGGCATCCAAAAAGATTGCAGTAAAGGCTAAATAAGACATAATGCCCTTGCGGCGGGGGAGCCGAGTCTCCCCTGCCGTGCGGAACAACCATCGGCTGAACCTTCCGATTAAACCGGGACGCGAGGTATTCGGTCTGATCAAGCGAAGGGTTTTTCCGGTCGCTGTCATTTCAGTTTGCAATCCGAAGAACAAGGCTGTTTCACAAGGAGGTAACATGCAGAAACGCCACAAGACATTTTTTGCCGCGACATTTATTCTGATCGGACTGATTGTCGGCTTGACGATCTCGTCCAGTCTGAATATCCAGACCCACGGCAATACGCAGGAGCCGAAGGTTTCGCAGGAGACTATCGATATTCTCAACAAATCGAGCCGTGCCATGGCGGAACTGACCGCTGCGGTCAAGCCGGCGGTCGTAAATATCTCGACCTCAAAAACGATAAAAGGGCAGGCATTAAAGCACCCGTTCTTTGATGACCCGTTCTTCCGCAGGTTTTTCGGTGACGAGTTCGGACAGGGTCAAAAGCCGCGCGACCGCAAACAGGCCAATCTCGGGTCGGGCGTCATCGTCGACAAGGACGGTTATATCCTGACGAACAATCACGTTGTTAAAGATGCTGATGATATACAGGTGCGTCTTTCCGACAAGCGCGAGTTCAAAGGCAAGGTTGTCGGCACCGACCCCAAGAGCGATCTCGCGGTGGTGAAGATTGATGCACATAACCTCCCGCTCCTGAAACTCGGAGACTCCGACAAGCTGCAGGTCGGCGAGACCGTTCTCGCCATCGGCAACCCGTTCGGACTGAGCCAGACGGTGACACAGGGAATCGTCAGCGCAATCGGGAGATCCAATGTCGGCATTTCCGACTATGAGGATTTCATCCAGACCGATGCAGCCATCAATCCCGGCAATTCAGGCGGCGCACTTGTCAATGTTCGCGGAGAACTTGTCGGCATCAATACCGCCATTTTCAGCACGACCGGCGGGTATCAGGGTGTCGGGTTCGCCATTCCGAGCAGCATGGCGAAGTCGATTATGGAGAGCCTCATCAAGAAAGGCAAGGTCGTCCGCGGCTGGCTCGGCGTATCGATTCAGCCGGTAACGCAGGAGCTTGCGCAGCAGTTCAAACTGAAAGACGAAAAAGGCGCCCTGGTCGGCGATGTAATGGACGGTAGTCCGGCAGAAAAGGCCGGGCTGAAGCGCGGAGATGTGATCGTTGAATTCGACGGTAAGGAAGTGGGGGATCCGTCAAGCCTGCGCAATACGGTTGCAGCGACTGCGCCCGGCAAGGATGTCCCGGTGACATTCATCCGCGAGGGCAAGGCAATGAATGCGACCGTGCGCATTGCCGAACTGCCGGCTGACCTGCAGGCGCGATCAGCAGTCAAAAGCTCCAGCGGCATCAAAGGGGTGACCGTGCAGAATATAACCCCCGAGGTGCGCAATGCGCTGGATTTGCCGAAACGTGTACAGGGCGTGGTCGTTACTGATGTTGAGGACGGTTCTCCTGCGGATTCCGTGCTGGCAAAGGGAGATGTCATTGCCCAGGTGAATCGGAGCGATGTCAAGAGCGTGAAGGAATATGAGGCGGCGCTTGCGAAGGCGAAGGGCAAGGCGCTGCTGTCCATTTATCGGAACGGCTCATTCCTGTATGTAACCGTCCCGGAATAACGGCAGCAACAGATTCAGTTATTGCGGCGCATCGTGAAAGCGGGGCGGCAAAAATATGCCGCCCCGCTTTTTCATTCCGGTTTCCTGCCGGCGCGGGATATCCGCTCTCAAACGAGCTGATTAGCCTCCGTGCAGCATTGGACAGAATAGCCGTGCAATAGACGTCGTGTTGCAATGATCACTTTGCCTTGCCCGCTCGCGCGGGCCAAGAGAACTCAGGCACCTCATTTGCTCAGGACATCCCGCACCCGCTATGTGTGAAGAGGGCTATAAATAAGTGAACTATGAATCGTTTTCGTGCTGGGGTTTTTCGACCAGCTGCTCCAAAGCGAGCAGCAGCGCCGAGTGATCGAGATCGGCACCTCCCGCATTGCTCAATGAAGCATAGAGCAGGCGTGCGCTTGCTGTTCCCGGAAGCGTAAGGCCGAGAGCGAGTGCCGTGTCGAGCACAATGTTCAGATCCTTTTGCTGAAGTCTGATGCGAAAGCCGGGCTTAAAATTCCTTTCAAGCATGCGCCGGCCATGCAAATCCAGAATGCGGCTCTGCGCGAATCCGCCGAGCAATGCCTCGCGAACCTTTGCTGGATCGGCCCCTGCGTGTTCCGCGAAGAGAAGCGCTTCGCTCACGGCCTGTATGGTTCCCGCCACAACGATCTGGTTTGCCGCCTTGCATATCTGACCCGCGCCGTTTGGGCCGATCAGCGTAATCATCTTGCCCATGATTTCAAAATACGGTTTCACCTTTTCGAACACCTCAGGATCACCGCCGACCATAATGGAGAGCGTCGCATTTTCCGCTCCGACCTGGCCTCCCGAAACCGGTGCGTCGAGCATGAAGCAGCCCTTTTCCGAGATGCGTTTCGCGAAGTCCTTTGTTGCAAGCGGCGAGATGGTGCTCATATCAACAACGATTGATCCGGCCTTCAGCCCCTCTACCACACCATTGTTACCGAAGAGAACGCTTTCGACATCAGGAGTATCCGACACCATCGTGAAAATGATCGCGGATTTCTCGGCAACCTTGCGCGATGAAGTGCAAGCGACCGCCCCGGCGGCAGCGAGTTCCTGCACGGCTGCTTGCGACCTGTTGTAGATAGCCAGCATTTGGCCGGAAGCGAGCAGATGGCGGGCCATCGGTTTTCCCATAATGCCGAGTCCGATAAAGCCGAGTTGAGCCATTCATATCCTCCTTAACGCGTTGAATATTCCTCAAGCCAGCCGAGACCGGCTTCAGCTGTCGCAGCGGGCTTGTACTCGCAGCCGATCCAGCCTGTGTATCCCGCGGCGTCTATGGAACGGAACAGGTTTCGGAAGTTGATCTCTCCGGTTCCGGGCTCGTGGCGCCCCGGCACATCGGCAATCTGGATATGGGCAATTCTGTCAATATTCCGCAGCACGGTGGCGGTAAGGTTTCCTTCCATCATCTGCATGTGATAGACGTCGTATTGCAGAAAGAGATTCGGATGCCCGACCTCGCGCATCAAATCAAGCGCATCGCGGGTATGTACGAGCGCAAATCCCGGAATGTCAAAGGTGTTCAACGGCTCAATCAGCAGGCGGATGCCGTTTTCTGCAAGCTGTTGTACGGCAAAACGCAGATTCTCGATCAGTGTCGTTCGAACGACGGTATGCTCGATGCCGACAGGAGCTTTTCCGACAAGACAGTTCAGCAGGTCGCATTCGAGTATTCGAGCATAATGAATTGCACGGTCGACGCCTTCCCTGAACTCTGCCTCCCTGCCGGGAATGCACGCGACGCCGCGTTCCCCGGCCTCCCAATCGCCTGCAGGTAAATTATGAAGCACCTGTATCAGCCGGTTCTCCTTCAGCAGAGCGGCAAGGTCTTCGGCAGGCAAGTCATAGGGGAAAAGGTACTCGACTCCTGAGAACCCTGCCCGCGCCGCACTGGCGAAACGGTCCGTGAAATCGACTTCGGTGAACAGCATGGAGAGATTCGCACAGAATTTCGGCATGGGAAGCCCCCGTATGGAATTTATCGCCGCGATACTGCAAATGCATCCATCCGCCAGGGGAGCTCATTCCATGCGCAATCCTGGAGGATTTTGATATGCGCGTTGATCATCCTGGTCTCAATGGCATGGCGCCGCGCCTTGGGTTCGGTAATCCTGTAAAAAGGCAGCGTGCAATCGAGGGCGTGGTCGGTAAACGCCTGAATCGGCGTAAGCACGTCGCCACGCCGCGTATAGAAGGGGTCTTCACCGGCCTCGCACGGCATCCCGAAGACATTGAACTGGCGGCACGCTATAGGCCGCATCGGATGAATGGCACATGCATTGTTGAGCAGGAATGGACAGGCATCTCCCTTGCGATGGCGGAGCAGGGCAGTCTTGAGATCATTGCGCTTTTTGCCGTCAAGCTTTTCTATCGCATACCAGTATATGCCGACGAGTTCTATCGGATAGAGCGGAATATCCCGAGGTGTGCGGCAGCAGTTGCTGCATCCTTGGGTGCAGGCAAGGCGGCTGGTGCTCTTCTTTGAATGCGCAGTGATGGCGGCTGCGACTCCCTCATCGATGGTTGCGTATGCATCGATGAGCATCGGCAACCACGGCTGCCTCGCCTCATCGTCTTTGAGCGAGAGTCTGAATGGAGAAGTCTTTCTTCCAGGCGCCTTCATGACAATAATTAGTCTACCCGCTGTATCGAAGAAGTGTCTATTGGGACGAAAAGCCATTGAGCGGTCGGGTGCGCGGTGTTAGAATATGAACACACTATGTCATCCGGGGAGGTAATGCATGGACACGCTGTCGCAGATTCTGAAGGATATCGAAGCAGGCATCAGGCAGGGCATCGAGGTGTTCCGCGAAAAGGCTACTGTTGTGAAGGAGAAGGCAGAAGAATTGACGGAAGAGGGCAAAAGGCAATACGCCATTTACGAATTGAAGGGTGCCGTGCATAAAGATTTGGCCGGCGTCGGCGCGCGGGTGTATCAACTGCATCGTGACCGGAAGATTCGCCTGAGCGACAAGGAACTGCTGAAGGTGATTGACCGGATTGCCAAGAGCGAGGCATCCATTGCCGTTCTTGAAGGCAAGCCATCGGTAGTCAGGAAAGCGCCGAAAAAGACCGCAGCCAAAAAGCCTGCGGGCGCGAAGGCATCCGTAGCATTCCGCAAGACAGCGGTGAAAAAGGCTGTCGCAAAGCCGCGCAAAACGACCAAGAAATAACAGACCCACTGAGTCCGCCCCCATAGACTTCCAAAATGAGCAGGGCCGCATGCCCTGCTCATTATATTTTCTCGTTGCCATGCACCGGCCCTGAACCCCGCGTGAAAATAATTTTGTGATGAGTGCGGCCTATCACGAGTCGTTCATCCATTGTCCGTTTATCAGGAGTTCGTGAGGTACGAACCCTTCTTTATACGCCATTTTCGGATTGTCGCGGATCAGGAATCCAAGGTAGTAATAGGTCTTCCCCAATGCCCGCGCCAGGGCAATCTCCTGCAGAATGCTGAAAATACCAAGTCGCCGTTTCAGAAAATCGGTGTCGTAATAAAAATAGTTTGCGGAGACAGCATCGGAAGCAATGTCTATAATGCCCGTTCCGACAAGCCTCTCGCCGAGATAGTAGTTCATTTCGAGGGTGTGCTCATAGCCGAAATGGATGATCCGCAGCTGGAATCCGAGGTCATCGCGCTGTGGCCGGAGCGGGTCTGGATGTTTCGTTGCCAGATATCTGTCGAAGAGATCAAGGCGTTCCTCATTGAGTTCATGAGGCGGATGAACCATTACGCTGATATCGTTGTTGACCTTTAGCGCTCTCCGCTGGCTTCTCGACGGAGCAAATCCGGCAACCGGTATGCGGATGGGGACGCAGTCTTCGCATGTGCAGCAGCGGTTGCGATAGAAGGTGCGGCCAAGGCGCCGGTATCCTGATGCGAGGAAATACTGAAAATGCCGCATGCTGTCGGCATCCGCAATGCGGTACTCAACGGATGCGATGCGTCCATCGGAAAAATAGGGACAAAGGAAATCATCGGAAAACGTGACCTCCTCAGAATCCGGAAGCATAACGATAAATCAGCGGCGGAAGAGGAAGGGCCGCTCCCGCCGGTTGCCTTCAAGCTGGTCATGCACATCGGGCTTCAAGCGGGCATGAACCAGCAGTGTCTTGTCGCGCCATGTGTACCAGACATCAATGACCTGATGGTACCCGAATTCCGTAATCCAGTACTGCGGGATAAGGACATATCCGATAGTCTGCCCGGTGGGAGCGGTAAGCCGGCTGATCTGCAGCCCCGAGGTCATGGGGTGATACATGAGCGCCTGTTTTGCATAGGCAACAGCTTCAGGCCCCTGCATGCCGGGCTTCACGACATAGCGGAATGCGGCGGAGTCAAATGCTAGGGTATACTCATCGTCTTCGCGGTCGAGGAGGGCAATGTTTTCAAGGTCGTTGTAATACTGCCCACCATGCAGAAGGAGCGTGTATGAACCTTGCACCTCTTCAGGGACGACAGCAGGCTGCGCGGACTGCCATCTGGCGACGCAGCCGCTGAGAAAGGAGAGAAGTATAAAAGAAAACAGGATCCCGTATATGCGAATCGATGACTTTAGCATACTGCACCTCCCCTTAGTGTTATTGCCCTGCCCGCTCGTGCGGCCCGTAAAAACCCGTGCACCCCGTCTTGAAGCGGGCGCACCCCGCGCCTGCGATGAGAAAAAAGTGGGTTAGGCCCCGCAGCATTTCTTGTATTTCTTGCCGGAGCTGCATGGGCAGGGGTCATTGCGGCCGACCTTCGGCTCTTCCCGAACAAAAGGCTTCGCCCCGACGGTCTTTCCGTCCACAAGATACCAGACCCCGTCCAGCTTCCGGAATCGGGATATTTCGTGATGCTTCAGTTCGGTTTCCTGCTGCGAAAAAGTCGCGACAAACTCAACGGTCCCTTCGTTCTCTCCGGTCTCGCCGCCGAGTATTTCGAGACTCTGCCACTGCGATCCAGCAGCCCACGAGCGCGTGCCTTCCCGATCAAAGTCATGACGCGCGGTCGGCAGCAGAGAATCGTGCAGAAAGTCGACATCGGCCGTGGCGTAAGCGCTATATCTGGCACGCATGAGCATTTCCGGTGTCTCGGCGCGCCTCTCTTTTTTGAGGATCGGTTCGCAGCATGCCTGAAAATCAAGGCCGGAACCGCAATGACAGATCGTCATAGGGCAACTCCTTCGCAATCAATAGTCGATAACAAAGTATACCTGTTTGAAAGGGTTCAGACCAATCCGCTATCTGTAAGTTCGGTTTTGAGATAGGCGTAATAGATCGGCGCCGCAATCAGCCCCCGCATGCCGAAAATGCTCTCGAGCACGAGCATTGCGATGAGGAGCTCCCATGCATGGGCAGCTATCTGAGACCCGACGATTCGTGCGTTGAGGAAATATTCCAGCTTATGGATGACGACGAGAAAGACGAGTGACGCAGCGGCAACGGGAAGCGAGACGCTAAGGCTTACGAGCACTATCATCGTATTCGAAATAAGGTTGCCGATCACTGGCAGCAGGCCGGCGAGGAACGTCACGAGCACCAATGTCTTGGCAAGCGGCAATGTTAGGCCGAATATCGGCAAGACGATCAGAAGATAGATGGAGGTAAAGATCGTGTTGATAAGCGAAATCCGGATCTGCGCGAAGGCTATCAAGCGAAAGGCCCGTGCAAGCCGCACCGCACGCTCGGCAAGCGCTGAGCCGAGGGGAGCCAGGTCCGCAACCTTCCTCGTCTCCTGAAGCGCAATAAGAGCGCCGATTATCATGCCGATGAAGAGATGAACGGAGAGCTTGCCGGCTTCTTTGCCGACCGACTGTATTTCGGAGGCGTGATTTCTCAACCAATCCGCAATCCATTCCCTGCCGCCTTCGGCATCTTGAGGAAGCGCCTGCGTCATCCAGGCAGGCAGCAAGCTTTTTGAGTCTTCGATGATTTCCGCCAGCTTTTTCAACAATGCCGGTAGGCTGTCGGCCCCCCCGTGAAGATGCGCAGCAGTCGCCCAGATGCTTACACCAACGAGAAGTATGGCGGCTGTCGCCAGCATGGCCGTTGCAATAAGTTTCGCGCGCCGGCCGCTCATTTGGCCGATCTTCAACCGCTGCGCCACAACATGAATGAGTTCGTGCACGAGCAGCCCGCCCAGCAGAGCCGGCAGGAGATGAAAATAAAGAATTGCGGTTAATGCTGAAGCAGTCAGCACGAAAGACGCTTTCTCAAGAGACGTTCTATCTGAAGGCTGCAGCAGAGAGTTGTTGGTCATATTGTTGTGTACTTTACCTGAAGAGGGCTGAAAAAACGAGGCCGTCAGCGAAAAAATCGGCAACTCTGGCGAGGAGATGCGTAAAACGATAGAGTGTAGGATCGCAAGGAATGGGATCGACCTGCAAAGCCCTAGCCGACGTTGACTTTCTTTGCTCAGGGTGTAAACTGAGACTAAAGGGTACGGGAGCAGGCGTTCGGACAACCATATCTTGGCGGCGCGAGGGGTTTTGTGGCAGGAAAGGCGATCTGGATAGGCTATGTCAATTTCGGCAGTGTGAATCTGCGGGTAAAGCTGCACGGAGCGATTAACGAAGAACGGATTCAGTTTCATCTTCTCCATCGGCGCGATCGTGTGAAGCTTCGACAGCAGATGGTATGCGCGTTTGAGAAGAAGCCTGTGGCTGCCGAAGCGCAGGTTAAAGGCTTCGAAGTCGAAGAAGGAAAATATATCATCGTTGATCCGGATGAGCTTGAGCAGGCTTTGCCGGAAAGCAGCCGCCTCATCGAGGTGCATGAATTCGTCAAAAAAGAAGAGATCGATCCTGTGTGTTTCGATAGGGCGTACTATCTTGCGCCTGATGCCGACTCAAAGGGATACGGAGCGCTTGTCGACGCGGTGAAGGAGGCGGGGGTCGAAGGCATCTGCACCTGGACGATGAGAAGGCGCTCCTGGCTGGGGGCGCTGGGGGTGAGTGGAAAGATTCTCGTGCTTCAATCGCTTAGATATGCCGACGAAATCGTTCCTGTACAAACGCTTGAGATCAAGGACGTTCCCGTGTCTGAAAAAGAATTGCGCATAGGGAACAGCTTGATAGAGCAACTGACCGTTCCTTTTCAGCCGCAGAAATTTACCAACGAACACCAGCGAAGGCTGCGCGACCTGATCGATAGGAAGGCTCGGGGCGAGAAGATAGCGATCCTGCGCCCCGTGCGCAGAAAACCGACATCGCCGGACAGGCTTCTTGAGGCCCTCGAAGCGAGCCTGAAGGTTGCATAAATGAAAACCGGCAAACCTGCTGCGCCGCCGCAAGCTTCCCCGACCAAGCATGCTGAAGCCTCCGCTCACGCGATCTGGAGCGGAACGATAACGTTCAGCCTCGTGGCGATCCCGGTGCAATTGGTGAGGGCGGTCGAACCGGGCCGCCTCGCTTTTCACCTGCTTCATGCCAAGGACTACTCCCCGTTGGCAAGAAGAATGTATTGTCCTGCAGAACAACGAATCGTTCCTCCTCATGAAATCGTTCGAGGGTACGAAATCGGACAGGATCACTTCATACTTATGACCGATGCGGAACTAGAATCCGTCTCGCCTGAGAGAAGCCGCACTATCGAGATCGTCGAGTTCGTCGACCTGAGCGAAGTGGATTCGATTTACTATGATCACCCGTATTATCTCGTGCCTCAGCGGGGCGGAGAAAAGGCCTACGGGCTGCTGGTCGAGGTGCTGACCCGGACAAACAAGGCAGGGCTGGCAAAATTTGTGCTGGCTGAGCGTGAATATCTCGTGGCGGTCAGAGGCGCGGAGGGAACGCTGTCGGTATTGACCCTTCATTACCCTGAGGAAATACTTTCCGCCGTCGACATCGCTTCGCAAGAGGAAGAGAGCGATATCCAGGAGAAAGACGAAATCATGAAGCAGGTCAGGCAGATGATTACCGGCTTTCAACCGGATAAATATATTGATATCAGGCGCAAAAGGATTTCGGACCTTCTGAGGAAGAAGGCAAAAAAGCGGGCACTCGTTGAGGCCCCTGAAGTAGATGAGGTGGAAGATGAAGCTCCGGTCGATCTGGTAGCCGCCCTCAAGGAGAGCATACGAAAGGTGAAAAGGACCGGTGAGTCGAATAATCGTTGAGATTGCCGGGCGAAGGCTCTCCCTGTCGAATCTTGAAAAAGACCTCTATCCTTCCTATGGCTTCGCGAAGGCCGATATCATGGAATACTACAGTCGCATCGCAAAGTTCATGCTGCCACATTTAAAGGGTCGTGCCCTAACCTTGAAGCGTTATCCCGAAGGAGCCGCAAAGGATTTCTTCTTCGAGAAGCGCTGTCATTCGAGGCCGTCCTGGGTGAAGACGGCTGAAATCCCCCAAAGTGACGGGACCCGGATGACAGTCTGTTTGGCCGATGATCTCGAGACGTTGATGTGGGCGGCGAACCTCGCATCTCTTGAGCTTCATGTCCCGCTGGCAAGGGCTTCCTCTTATGGTACGCCCGACTCCATGGTCTTCGACCTTGACCCCGGCGATCAGGCGAATATCCTGGATTGCGCCCGTGTTGCGCTGATCCTGCGGGATCTGCTCATTGAGATGCGCCTTGCAAGCTACGTCAAGACATCGGGGAAAAAAGGACTTCACGTGTATGTGCCGCTCAACCGGGAAGCGGCGACGTTTCAGGATACAAAACATTTTTCGAAGGCCACGGCAGAAATTTTGCAAAAGCATTATCCCGATCTGGTGACCGCGAAAATAGCAAAGGAGTATCGGAAACGTAGGGTTTTTATCAACTGGGCACAGAACGATGCAAAAAAGACCATGGTCTGCATATATTCCCTGCGAGCAGGGGAAAAACCGGTTGTCTCCTTTCCTCTTGCATGGGACGAACTCGAAGAATCGGCAGGGCTCGGCAATCCGGGAAAACTGATCATTCTATATGATGATGCGGTAAGCAGGGTCGAAAAAAGCGGCGACCTTTTTCGCGGAATGCTCACGAAACGGCAGCAACTGCCCTATTTATGACGCCACTGAAGGAATACGCCAACCGGCGCAAATTCGGGCAGACCCCTGAACCGCAGCCGCAACGCGGTTCCGAGGAGCAGCATCTCGTCTTTGTTGTGCATAAGCATGCAGCGCGCAGGCTTCATTATGATCTGAGGCTTGAACTCGGCGGGGTGCTCAAGAGCTGGGCCGTTCCCAAAGGGCCCTCGATGGATCCCTCGATAAAAAGGCTGGCCGTTATGGTTGAAGACCATCCGCTTGATTATCGAGATTTCGAAGGGGTTATCCCTGAGGGTAATTACGGGGCGGGAAGCGTCATTATTTGGGACAGAGGTTTCTATCAACATCCTTCCGCCGGCGACCGGAAGGCAAGCGAAAAACTCCTTCGTGATGGCTTGAGAAAAGGGGATATGAAGCTTGTGCTCGCGGGTGAGAAGCTTCGGGGTGAATTTGCACTCGTCAGGCTAGGCAGTGATGAAAAGTCATGGCTGCTGATGAAGAAGAAAGACCGATATGCCGGCACGACGAACATACTTAAGGAGCGCCGCTCGGTGATTTCGGGAGCGACGCTTGAGGAAACCCTGAGGTCTGAAGAAGGGAAAGGCTCCCGGCAAAAAATTGCACAGCACATCCGGCTCCGCGAGGCAATGGAAAGCGTAGTCCTGAGGAGTGCCGACCGCACCCCGATGCCGCATCGAATACATCCGATGCTTGCGACCGTCATACAAGGGCCGTTTAATCACCCAGACTGGGTCTTTGAAGTGAAATGGGACGGATACCGGGCGGTCGCTGAAATCCGGGATGGAGAGGTTGCCCTCTACTCCCGCAACCTGATATCGCTCAACAAGAAATTCCCCGTCATCATCGACTCATTGCGAAAGTTCGGCTTTGAGGCGGTTTTGGACGGTGAGATCGTAGCGGTGGATAACGAGGGGCGCCCGAATTTCCAGATGCTCCAGAATTTCCGCCAATCCGGGGAAGGGTATCTGCTCTATTATGTGTTTGACCTCGTGTACTTTCAGGGACACGACCTCACAAGCCTTCCTTTACTGAAAAGGAAAGGGCTCCTGCAGAAGATTCTCCCGTCGAACCCGCGAATAAGGTTCAGTGAGCATATAGTGAAAGATGGCGTGCCATTTTTTAATGCCGTCAGGGAGAAGGGGCTCGAAGGGATAGTCGCGAAATATTCACCGAGCCTATACGAAACAGGCAAGAGGAGCAGGCATTGGCTGAAGGTTAAGACATATCTCGCCCAGGAGGCCGTTATTGCAGGATTTACAGCACCGAGGAAGGGGCGGAAATATTTCGGTTCCCTTGTTCTCGGCGTATATGAAGGCGACAAACTCATTTATATTGGCCATTCCGGCGGAGGCTTCGGCACAAAGGGACTCAAGGAACTATATGAAACAATGCAGCCGCGCATCAGGAATACATGCCCCTTCAAGCAAGAACCGCCGACAGATACCTCCGTCACATGGTTAAAACCGGAGCTTGTCTGCGAGGTCGCCCTTTCCGGTTGGACAGAGGAGGGTATTATGAGGCACCCGGTTTTCCTGAGGCTGCGTAATGACAAACCCGCCAGGGAAGTCATGCGCGAACGTTCATAGCGAAGCAGAGGGGACAGAATGAAGATTTATGTTGGTACAAGCGGGTACAGCTACAAGGAATGGAAGGGGACTTTCTACCCGGAACATATCTCTCCTAAAGATATGCTTCGCTTTTATGCCGAGCGCGTGAACGCAGTAGAAATCAATAATACCTTTTACCGAATGCCGACGAGACCCGTGCTCGCAACGTGGTCGGAACAGGTGCCGGATGATTTTGTCTTTGCGATCAAAGCGCCTCAGGTCATTACCCATCTGAAGCGGCTCAGGAACGTGGGCGAAGAGACCGCATATTTCTTCAGTACTCTGCCGGCGCTCGGCAATAAGCTCGGACCGGTTCTTTTCCAGTTCCCGCCCTCTTTTCGCGCGAATCATCCTTTATTAAAGGATTTTCTCGCGTTCATCCCCGGTAGTACACTCTGCGCATTCGACTTTCGCAATCCGACCTGGTTCGAGTCCGATATTCTCGAGCTTCTTCATGAAAAAGGCTGCAGTCTATGCCTGGAGGATACGGAAGAACAGCCTGTCGACGAGATTATCAGGACTGCTTCTTGGGGATATATTCGACTGCGCCGTTCCGGTTATGCGGATGCCGACCTGGCCAGCTGGATGGAAAAGATCCTCGTGCAAAAGTGGGACAAGGCGTTCATTTTCTTCAAACATGAGGGAGATTCCAAGGGTGCTGAGCTGGCAATGCACTTTCGGGAATTGACAGATGCAACAAGAAAGAGAATCAAACTACGTTGAACTTGCAGCCTCTCGGCGCACTTACATCTTCACGACAAGCACCGGCCATCTGCTTGTCCTGATAACGTTTTCTGCTACACTCCCCATGAGCAGTCTTCTGAGCCCGGTGCGGCCGTGCGAGCCGAGAACAAGCGTTTCAATATTTCTTTCCTGTGCATAGGCGATAATGGTATCAGAAGTATGTCCCTCCCGAACCGCGACTTCCGTCGCAACGCCTTTCTGCTCTGCTGCTGCCCTGACACGCTCGAGATATACCTTCGCCTCTTGAATCATTTTTTCAACAACATCAAATGCTTCTCCGTATAGTTCATCAGGGAGATCGACTGCCATTATGATATGCAGCCTTGCACCATATGCCTTAGCGAAATCGATAGCCTTTGCCTCAGCAACCTTGCTGAAACGCGAGCCGTCAGTCGCGACAAGGATGGCATTCCAGCCGAGGGTTGCAGCCGGCGGTACCACGAGCACATCCTTTTGGCTGTATCCGATGACGCGTGCCGTGACACTGCCGATAACCGCCTGCTGAAAATTCCCCTTGCCCGACCTCCCCATTACAATTACGTCGCAATTTTCAGCTTCAGCGAGATCGGCTATGCGCTCAAAGGGCTCTCCCTGTTCGCAGACCGTCTTAACGAGCGCCTTATGCCTTTGGGCGCAGGCAGTTGCTTCCCGCAGGGCCTTTTCGCAGGGTTCCCTGAGGGCTTTCGCAACATTTCCGAACGCCGTCATGTCGAGATCACCCTCATAGGTTGGAACGACCGAGACTGCCGTGATCCAGCACTGTTCGCATCGCGCCAGCCTGAAGGATTCCTCAAGGGCATGAATGCTCGGCTCCGAATCGTCGACAGCGACCAGGATCTTCCGGTACTTACCCATATCAGTTGCCGTTACGCTTCAAGCGCGCTTTCCCGGAGCGTTTCCGCCGCAGTCTGTCTGCGATCTGCGCGGCGTCCGCTCCAGATGGAGACCAGAACGATTCCGGAGCCGATTGCAAGGGCGATCCCCATAATTATGAAACTCACATTTTTCAAGAGAAGGGCGGTGGCGCCGTCGAGCGGAGCAATAACCTGCAACTGCGAAAGATATACCGGAATCATAAGTGAGCGGCTGAAAAGAACAATGACCATAATAACGCCCATGACCATCTTAATCGTAAACGGTTTCACATAGGTTGTCCCTATAGCTCCAAGCTGGATGCCGAATAGCGATCCGGCGAGGATAATCATCGCAAGTCGGATATCAACCAGGCCATGGAGCGCAAACTTGAAGCTGCCGCCGAGTCCCATGACGAATGCTACAACAAGTTCGGTGGCTGACGCCATAAGACTCGGTGCTCCGAATACATAAATCATCGAAGGAACGCCGAGGAATCCGCCGACCGCGATCGTAGCCGCCATCATGCCGGTCAAAAACGCGAGCGGAGCTATAAAAATGATGGAGATCTTCGCATGAATGCTCTTGAAGTAGACCATGGTCCCCGGGATCTGAACCGATTGTACCCAGCGGGCCAGTTTTGTTACGGTTTCTTTGCTGTCCGCGAGCCCGGAACGGTATGTCTTCAGCGCGTCAACCAGCACGAATGTTCCGACAATACCAAGCACGAGGACAAACGCCACACTGACGTAAAGGTTGGACCCTGCATCGCCGAACCGCTGTTTGATAGTCTCCTGCACACCGGCCCCGAGCAGAACGCCGAACTCGGCGAAAATGCCGAAAATAATGCCGAGCTTCACATCGACCTGTCCGTATTTCGCCCGCTTGATCGCACCTACGAGGGCTTTGGGAAATTTATGGCACATGTTGCTGGCGACCGCAACCAGCCCGGGCACTCCGATGCTCATCATTGCCGGCGTGAGAACAAACGCTCCTCCGGAACCGATAAAGCCGCTGACCAGACCTCCGACAAATCCGACTACGAAAAGATAGGCAATGTTGAGCGGATCGAGCGAGATGAAGTTTTGTGCTGCTGCCGCGATGTCGTGCATATTACTGTCCCTCCCTTTTCTGCTTCGGATGCATGCCGAGAAAGCTCCAGAAATTGCCGGTGAAAGAACCGTGGACAAATGAGAATATGAATGCCGTAACAATCGGCAGAAGCGCATATTCCTCACCCCTCGCAAATACGCCGGTGATCATTTCTTGATGCAAAAGCAAAATCATATACAGCACGAATGACAGGATGCCCATTACAGTCATTTTGATGCCGAATGCCGTTTTTCGTTGTGCGGTATCAGCCATGTCCGTATCCTCCGTATTGATTTATGCTATGAACCGACGACTACGAGCGGGCAATGAATGTCCTGCCACGGGGTTCCTTTTTCAGAGTCACAGCCCAATTTCAAGCGGTCATACGACTTTATGACGACATAGCGGATATCGCTGTTGCTGTCCACCAGATCGACGACCGCCTGCTTCAAGCAGCCATCCACGACGCGAACCGAGTAGAGCACTGCTTCGGCATCGAGGCGGTTCTTGAAGCTTTCAAGTGCCAGCAGGGCCTTCTTCGGGCAGAGTATTTCGAGTTCGGTGTTCATGCGTTTGCAGAAGGTGATGGCATACTTCAGGGCCTCTGCCTTGACATCCTGACCGGTAAAGACCAGCAAGGCCTTTTCGTGGCGATCCATCAGTTCCCGCGCCGTCTGTATTTCACCTTCTTCAGCGAATGCGATAGCTGAGAAAATATCTTCCAGCTTCTGTGAGAAATCCATGTGTTCCCTCCTTATAGGCTTTGTTCTTTTCTTTAAGTCAGGAATCGTGCCAGTGGCCGTGAAGCTAAAAAACGTAAAAATATCAACTTGTTAGTAATAAGACCTGCACAAGCTGTAACAATAGGGTTGATGCAAAATGCAACAAGATTGCCCCTGACTGACGGAATTGTCCAGGCGACTCTTCGAGACCAATGAGCACAACAGGCTGATTTTTAAGCATTTATACCCGTAAAATGCGCGGGGTGCCGAGACTGCGGCGGGAAGCAGGGCCGATGTTGCAGCGCAAATAGCAAATGTTGCAAATTGCAATAGAAGGGAGTATGATTTGAAAGAATGGGCTATAAACCGAGCATCAGGCAAAAAATTTCGTTCGGCTACTATGCGGGGGTGGCGGTCATCTTTGCATTGTTTCTTTTTACGCTGACCGAGCTGTCGGTGATCGAAAAGAAGATCATGTTTGCCGATGTTATTGCGGATTTGTTCGAGACAACGCTCGAAATGCGAAGGTATGAAAAGAACTTCTTTCTCTATGCCCAGCGTGAAGACTATGATGAGGCGATGCGCTATGTTGTCCGCGCAGACGAAATCCTGACGACGCATCGCGCGGAATACGAGGCCCTCCTTGTTTCATCCGATGTGGTACGGCTCCAGCAGGATCTTCGGGATTACCGGGCGGTTCTTCA
>Ga0187786_10000163_pt1 | contig 21774 bp, 24 predicted proteins | sample 0815_BV2_10_20_M_FD_132449 | JGI IMG/M metagenome (GOLD analysis project Ga0187786, IMG submission 132449) | Tropical peat soil microbial communities from peatlands in Department of Meta, Colombia - 0815_BV2_10_20_MG | ecosystem: Environmental > Terrestrial > Soil > Wetlands > Peat | place...
CGATCGGGGCATTCCATCCGACGAGTTTTGTGCTGTCGTCGAATTTGACATTCCAGACAGCTCCGGCATTAATTGAAAATATCTCGGCCTTCTGAGAGAGATTCCCCAGAGTGCCGCGGAGCAGCTTGGCATCGGGGGCGTGACATTGTTTGCATGGAGCCAGAATCTGCTGCTTGACTACCTGTTCCTGCGCGATGGCACAGGGGACAAGCGTAAGCACACAGGCGGCTGCCACAAATAGCAGGCTGATAAGCCTCTTTCGGTCCATAGGTTCTCCTTTTCTTATAGTTTATGCCTATAATTTTAGCAATAGTCATGCCGCCATTGATAGCATCGGGATCGAATTTCGTCAACAATCGAATTTCCTCAACAGCAGACTCCTTTTTACAGTGGGTTGTCAACAGTAATGCGTATGCATCCTGGCAAAGTAGTTAATGATTATGTTAACGTAATGTTAAAGTTAAATCGATAATTAACACATGAACCTGCTATCCAATCCTGAATTCCTCAAAAGCGTTATCGAGACAATGTCGGACGGCCTGATGGTGATCGACAGAGACAGCACCATACTTTTCTTCAATAGGGCGGCAGAGGAAATTACCGGCTACAGGCGTGAAGATATCATCGGCAAACAATGCTCAATGATCGACAATAATATGTGCAGCTACAACAAACAGGTCGGTGATAGCAAGAAATGCACTCTGTTTGAAAGCGGGGCTATGCAGGGTGCCCGATGTCAGCTTCGCGGAAAGGATGGGCGGGAAATCCATCTTCTGAAAAACGCCGTGCTGCTGAAGGATAGCAGGGGAGCAGTCGTCGGGGCAGTCGAGGTAATGACCAATGTGACATCGCTGGACATGAAGGACCTCGAAATAGAGCGGTTAAAGAGCGAGCTGATGCACGGATGCGGCTTCATGGGACTCATCGGCATGAGTCAACCTATGCGGCTCCTGCAGGAACAGATAGAGAATGCTGCCTCATGCGACGCTCATGTCCTGATCTCCGGAGAAAGCGGCACCGGCAAGGAATTGGTTGCCGAGGCCGTCCACAGATTGAGCAGACGCGACGAGAGCCCGTTCGTAAAGGTAAACTGTGCGGCGCTAAATGAATTCCTGCTCGAAAGCGAGCTCTTCGGCCATGTGCGCGGGGCCTTCACCGGAGCTGTGAAAGATCGTCAGGGGAGGTTCGAGGCCGCTCATAAGGGCAGCATCTTCCTCGACGAAATCGGTGATATGTCGGCTTCTATGCAGGTCAAGCTTTTGAGGGTCATACAGGAAAAGCAACTCGAAAGAGTGGGTGATCACAAGCCGATCAAGGTGGACGTGAGATTGATAACAGCTACAAACAAGGATCTTGCCAGGCTTATGGAGACAGGCAGCTTCCGGGAGGACCTCTTTTACCGCATAAATGTCATCCCCATTCAGACGCCGCCGCTAAGGGAAAGGCCCGACGACCTACCGTTGCTCGTCTCGCACTTTCTGGAAAGGATCAGCCTTGTGAACAGAAAACGGATACAGAGCGTCAGTCCGTCTGCTATGGAAGCTTTCGAGTCCTATCACTGGCCCGGCAACGTCCGTCAGTTGATCAACACGCTTGAGTATGCTGCAATAACATGCAAAGGCGACACCATAGACCTGCCGGACCTGCCGGAATATCTGTTCAATAAAGGCCGTGCGAAATTAGCACACAAGATCTCCCAGAAGCCCCACAGGGACAAAGATCATATAATGGCAGCTCTCGGCAAATTCAACGGCAACCGCGGCCTGGCAGCCAGACATTTGGGTGTGAGCCGGGTAACGCTCTGGAAGATCATAAAGGAATTGGATATACGGTAACTCTTTATCCACCCCCGGCCCGATCTCAGTTGCCCATCCTGATTTTTTCACAGACTTGATCGACATCCGACTGCACTTGCCACTGTACAAACGACTGAAGGCTCCTGAGCGATCTTCTGGATTCCTTGCTGCCCGATATAAGATATGCCACTACTTCAACATCCGGCACAAGCCCGTACCAATCCAGCGCGTCCCAACAGCCAAGAATCGGGACATCGAAAGCATGCGGCGACCTGCATGCGCCGGACAATTCAGAATTGCCTTCCACATACAATTTAAGGGCGGTAATCAGGGCACTCATCTTCTCGACCGGAGGGATGCCGTTTTCTACCATAATCCCGCTTACCCGACCTTCCGTATTGTCACCGCTGTCACTTTGTACTCGGGAGTCCCTGTTACGGGATCTTTATGCTCGGACGTCAGGATATTTGTCAGCGCATCCCTATGATGAAATGCCAGGAATACATTGCCATTCTGGGACCTTTCAGTTACCCTGGCCTTAACCTTTATTTCTCCCCTTCGCGAACCCACTGTCACCATTTCCCCATCTTTGATTCCGATATTTCCGGCGTCTGATGGGCTGATTTCCAGCAGCTCTTCCGGGAAAAGCTCGGCTATGCCATCGGAACGCCTGGTCATGGACCCGTTATTGTAATGTTCGCGCCGCCTTCCGGTAATCAGGATAAAGGGATAATCGCGATCGGCGGTCTCGCCTGGTCCTTTGTACTCCAATGGGACGAAACGCGCCTTGCCGCCGGGCCTCGAAAATATCTCCTGATAGAGCGTGGCAGTGCCCGGATGATCCTTTGACGGACATGGCCACTGCAGCCCGCCTGCTTCGAGCCTCTCATATGAAACCCCGCCGTATATCGGGGTGAGGCTCGCAATCTCATCCATAATTTCCGACGGATGCTTGTATGCCATCTTATATCCCATCCGGGCGGACAGCTCGCAGATCACCTGCCATTCGGCCATGCCGGACAATGGTTCTATGGCCTTTCGGACCCTCTGTATGCGCCGCTCGCCGTTTGTAAACGTACCATCCTTTTCAGCAAAGCTTGCACCGGGAAGTATCACATGGGCAAAGCGCGTTGTCTCCGTATGGAAAATGTCCTGCACCACGAGGAAATCGAGAGATGAAAGCGCCTTTCTCACATGATGAACATCAGCATCAGTATGGGCTTGGTCCTCGCCAAGGATAAAAAGGCCCCTGAAATTGCCTTGAGCAGCCTTGTCGAGCATCTCGCAGGACTTCAGACCTATTTCAGACGACAGTTTGATGTTCCATGCCTTTTCGAACTTTGAGCGCACCTCATCATTTGTTACCGGCTGGTATCCGGGGAAGGTCGCAGGCATAGGCCCCATATCGGTCGCACCCTGCACATTGTTCTGCCCTCTGAGGGCCATAATGCCGGTCGAAGGCCGCCCTATATGTCCGCAGCTCAAAGCCAGATTCGCTATGGCTATGGCGTTCTCGGTTCCGTTTCTGTGCTCGGTGACGCCAAGCCCGTACAGGATCATGCCGCGTTCGGCTTTAGCATATAAACGCGCAGCCGCTGCAAGGCGGTCGCGAGACACTCCTGTAATTGCCTCTACAGTCTCAGGCGTATATTCAGCCACTGCCTTTTTCAGCTCATCGAGGCCTTCGGTGCGGCGCTCAATAAACTCTTTATTGTGCCACCCTTCTCTCAATATCACATGGGCCAGGCCGTTCAGCAATGCGATGTTCGTACCCGGCTTCAGGTTCAGCCAGACATCGGCCTTGCTCACCAGCTCTATCCTGCGCGGATCACCTACAATTATGCGCGCACCGTTGCGGAGAGCCTTATATACATTAAGCGAAACGATCGGATGGCCCTCCGTGGTGTTGGACCCGAAGATAAACAGCACGTCTGCCCCGGCAATCTGATTGAATGAATTGCTGGCAGCTCCTGCACCTAGCGAGGTGGCCAGCCCGGCCACCGTTGGAGCGTGTCAGACCCGGGCACAGTTGTCGACATTGTTGCTGCCGAGTACAGCACGCACCCATTTCGACATCAGGTAGTTCTCCTCGTTGGTGCAACGCGAAGAAGAAAATCCGCCGACCGACTGCGGGCCGTATTTATCTTTCAGTTCAGCAAACCTGTCTGCGATCAGATTCAGCGCCTCATCCCAAGATGCCGGCCTGAAATCGTCCCCTTCACGGATTAGTGGAGTGGTGATCCTGTCGGGGTGGTGTATAAACTCGTATCCGAAACGGCCCTTTATGCACAAGTTTCCCTTGTTCACTGGTGCACTGAAGTCCGAAGTCACGCGAATGACCTTACCGTTCTTCACATTTAAATAGAAATTGCACCCGGTGCCGCAATAGGTGCAGGTCGTCTTTACCTTCTTCACACCATAGGTCCGGCCCTTGCCCATTGAGGGTTTTTCCACCAGGGCGCCAACCGGACAGGTTGAGATGCACTGGCCGCAAAAGACGCAATTATCAGGATCTCTGGGCGAGCTGAATGCGGTGTCGGGGATGGTCGTAAACCCTCGGCCAACCAAATCGATAGTTCCCTTGGTGACAACCTCATGGCAGATTCGCACGCACCGGCCGCAAAGAATGCATTTGTTAGGATCGAAATAGATAAGCGGATTGTCGTCCCTGATAGGCAGGTGTCTGTGCGGCGCATCGATCGCATCAGGCTTGACATCGTAAAGATATGCCAGTTCCTGAAGATCGCACGCGCCGGCTTTTTCGCACACCATGCAGTCGTTAGGATGGTCGGACAGGATTAACGAAAGGACTGACCGCCGCAGCGCCGTGATAGTCGGGCTCTCTGTAGTGATCTCCATACCGGCTGACGCGGGCGTAGTGCAGGCAGTCAGCGGGCGGGGCACGCCTTTGATCTCCACCAAGCATAAACGGCATCCGCCGTACGGCTCCAAACGATCATCATGGCAGAGCGTAGGAATATATACACCTGCCTCCCTGCAGACCTCCAGCACGGTCTTCCCCTCACCGGCGGAGACTGTTTTCCCGTTAATCGTTAAGTCCATCTGTTGCCTCCGGAAAAAGCAATTATTTGATGGCGATCAAGCCGAAGGAACAATCCGGCTGCGGTTTCGTTAAGCCATTATAGACATAACGATAAGATAATTTCAAGGGAAGTATCGCCATGAATTCGGACCGTCTTGACCCGTATTCTTTCCGGATGATAAGCTTTGCTATGAAATTCCCTGTCTGCCGCACTGCTGCAATAACGATAACTATTCTCGCTCCGGGTGGAGTTAGTGGCTCATAGACAAAAAAAGTATAATGTGCGTACCAAGATATGGATAGAAGACGATGACGGCAAGGTCGTCTTCGGCTCGGGACGGTTCCGGATCCTTGAAGCCGTTGTCGAACACGGCTCTCTTTCCGCCGCGGCCAAGGCCCTCGGTATGAGCTATCGGGCGGTTTGGGGCAAGATCAAGGCAACGGAAGACCGGCTGGGACGGCAATTGCTCCAAAAACAGAGCGGCGGCGCCAGTGGCGGAGGTTCTGAGCTCACGCCCTTTGCGAAAAATCTGCTGAAAAGCTATGGCAAGCTTCAGATGGCGACCAGGGAAAGGGCGGACAACTTCTTCAAAAAAACATTTGTCCTGAATCCTGCTAATAAGCGCAATGGGAAATAGCGGGAACAATTCACATTTATTCTCTTATAGTCACGATGGATACTTAATACAGCTGTTGGAGAGTCCTCTATGAAACTTAGCCATTTCGATGAAAAGGGCAGAGCGCGTATGGTGGATGTTACTGAAAAAGCGGTTACGTCCAGGGTGGCGGTCGCCTGCGGCTCAATCAGCATGAAAGCCGCAACGCTGAAGCTTATTGAGCAAGGCAAGGTCGAAAAAGGCGATGTGCTTGGGGTTGCTCGAGTTGCAGGCATCATGGCCGCGAAAAAAACTTCTGAGCTGATACCGATGTGTCACCCGCTGAACATCAGCTCAGTAAATGTGGATTTTGTGATCGACGGAAGGAACAACAAAGTTGATATTAACGCCACCGTAAAGGTTACCGGACAGACAGGCGTTGAGATGGAAGCCCTTACGGCAGTGTCAGTTGCGGCCCTGACTATTTATGACATGTGCAAGGCAGTCGATAAAGAAATGGTCATCTCCGAAATAATGCTGCTGGAAAAGAGCGGCGGCAAAAGCGGGCATTTCAAGAGAAAGGGCTAAAGGAAGTGTGTTTCGTGATATTATCGGGAAACTATTTCAATGTATTGTTCGTCCCCTCGCTGCGCTGCGGGCAGGGAACCAGGCACTCGAAGCAGACTCCCCCTGCGGGGCGCCGCTCAGCGCCGCATTAGATTGCAATGAAAGGTGCCGAAACGATCCGAACGGAAAGCTATCTAGCGCAGTTACGAGCCGTTGCGACACGTTACGATTTCCCTCTTGAGGAAATAGAGGCAGTGCAAGATATCATGCAATGGTGCAATGAACGAGGCATTGAAGAAAACAACTCGTGGCGTGTAGGGAAGTGCTTGCGAAACCGAACTAACGGCAAGTACAGAATTTTGTTGGCTGCCGAGATAACGCCTGAAATAAAAAACTCAGTATTGGCCGCTATGGAGTATCGGGGTTTTGGCAATGAAGTATCGAGCTTAGAAGCGAGCGAGAAATTTCTTGAACACTTACTGTTACACGAGATAGCACACGCTAAGCACGAAACCTGGGAAGAAAAAGACTGCGATAAATGGGCGTTCAACGAACTAAAAGGACCATATAAAGGGCACGGTTCTATTTAAATGAAGAAGGACAGCAACAGCAGAAACTGCAGGTTTAATAGAACCGTCCCCTTTTCCATGCTCTGTTGGAAGATTAGAAACTCTGGGAGAAATATGAAACTGAACATAATATTAATATCTATTTCCCTATGCATAGTTTGCAATGCTGAATGCACCACTGGTCCATACGATGTTTTGGCAACAAAAACACAGGGGACCTCTAAAACTTTATCTCCATTACCAATCAGAATAATCAACGATGAAAAAGATGCTCTGCATACAAAAGATCGAGAAGAGAAAACAGATAAATTTAACGATACGTACCTTCAAACACAGGTGATAACAGCTGAGTCTGCCAATATTCAAAAATGGACAAGTATGTTCCAAACTACTATGGGTATTATTGGTGTAATCTTTGTATATTTTACGTACAGAGAAACCAGAAAAACTGCTCAGGCCTCAATAGATGCATCTCGTTCTGCTGAAAAAGCGGCTAAAATTGCAGAATTATCTTTGAATCATTCCGAACGTGCATGGATAGGTTTAGACAAACTTCAATTGACAAATGATCTGAAAGCAGAAGAAAACTTTGAAATAAATTATATAGTTAAAAATTTTGGTCGAGCTCCAGCTCTGAATGTAAGAAAAGTGTTTGAATGGCGAATTGAGCCAACTAGTAAGATGGATAATTTTAACATACCAAAGATACCAGATAATTCAGAAGTTACAGTGATACTGCCAAATGCAAGTGCAACATTTCATCCATTTGTAAATATGTCTCCCATTTCAACAGAGCAGTTCAATAATATTATGAATGGTACGGATACGTTATTAGTCATGTCTGTGTTTGAGTATGAGGATAGCTTTGCCAATAAACACATAACCCAAGAGAGATACTATTACAAAGTTAATAGAAAGTCTTTTGGACCAACACAAAAAGGAAATTATGCAACATAGCTGATTGCAAACAATATCGTTTCCTGTGAAGACTACGGAATTGCTATATCCAACAAGGCTTACGACCTGCCCGAAAAAATGGCAGGTCAAAGTCATGCCGTTCCCTCCCTCCGCTTCGCTCCAGGAGGGAACCAGGCACTAGAAACAGACTCCCCTGCGGGGGGCCGCTCAGCGCCGCATTGTGCCCAAAAAATAATTGACAAAAGGCAGACATTGTCGTAAATATATATTATGAAGATTTTCCGGTGGAATAATGATAATAATGATCAACTTAAATCTGAACGGGGTATTTGTTTCGAGCAAGTTGTTGTCCTTATGGAGCGAGAAGACGTTCTGGACACAATTGAACACCCAAATCAAACCAAATATCCGGGGCAAAAAATCGCTATTGTCAACATCGATGATTACGCTTATCTCGTTCCTTATGTGCAGGAGAGCGATGAGGTTTTTTTGAAAACAATTATTCCCAGCAGAAAAGCAACAAACAAATATATGAGGACACAAGAATGAAAAAACTTATATTAGACCCTGAAGAAAAGGATATTTTAGAGTCATATGAACGCGGCGAATGGAAACCTGTAAAGAATAAGAAGGCGGAAATCGCAAGACTTGGCAGATATGCAAAGAATACATTGCAAAAAGACAAACGAATTAACATTCGTATGTCTTCTAAGGACCTAGATCAAGTTCAAGTTATTGCTGCACAGGAAGGCATTCCTTATCAAACGCTGATATCCAGCATCATCCACAAATACGTATCGGGTTATTTATTAGAAAAGAAAAGAGCATAACCACGCGCTCCACAAGATCAGCGTGAAAGTTGCCCGCGATTTCGGGTTTAGGCAAGTTTTCAGTATTCACACTTTAAGTTCCGGTGCACGGCCTCCCCGTGAGCTTGGGCGTTGTGGTGGTTCTGAAAACTCTAAGGAGACAAGACATATGAATCGGTTATTAAATATATCTAACTTTCTTATCGTGATTGTATGCATCACTACTATCATGGGATGCACAACAACAAAGGACATTACTCGTGAACATAATGGCGCTATTGGCTTGTCTAAAGTTACCGCAGCTACAGCATTGAAGGGAGCAGTAGTTATTCCATATCCTGACTTCACTAGAGATCGTGTATGGTCAATCAATTCAGTAAATGAAACGAGATTCGACTATGGAGAAAACGTTAAGGTTAGAGATAGCCATAAATTAAAGAGTGTCGACGCCGACTTGAATAAGACGACGTACACATACACAGATCAGTACCATACGGAATGGCGTCACATTGGGACAGTATCGTTTGCAGATATCACAAAAATAACTCTAACCACAGATTTTCACGGTGGCTACATAAGTCTCTACGGAAATAAGGGATTAATTATACGTATTCTTTGTGGGAATAAACCTGAAGTATATAACAAACAATTAGCTGCACTTGTTGAATTATGTCCAAATGCTATGTAAGTGTTAATTGTTTAAGAAATAGCTTCTCAACTACAAATACGGAACTGAGAAAACGGGGCAGTGAGAAAGCCTTTACGCTTGGCTTGAGCATAAATCCAATAGAACCATAACCAGGCAATACAGCCGATCGCTATGCTCCGGCTGATTTTTTCGTTGGGCATAAAAGGGAAGAACAACTAGGAAGAAGGATTTCTAGCTAGCGGAATTTTCAACAGAGGAGAGTTCATGCGTGTAATACGATACACAGTTACTGATTTCCATGCACCCGACGAAGAAAAGGAAGGCATCCTTGCCGATTTTGTTTTAGATGCGCTCATCATTCCACATGCAGGAGTCATGCTACCACTGCATTTGTTGAACGACGTGTTACGACAGGGTGGCGGTGATGGTGGGATGGGGCCTGGATGCATATGGGACCCCTTTGAGATCGATGAGACTGAATATCAGGCATTGATTCAAGACCTTGAAAAAAGAGATTCAGAAGAATTAAGGGAGCGTGCACAGTTACGCGAGGGCCGAGTAATCATCGATACTGAATTCAACGATTGTAGGGACCATATTGAATGGCTGACTGCGGTTTCAGGAAAGTACAGACATATGTGATGCCCAACCTTCAGGGTGGAGACGGACGGCTCCGCAGCCTCTCACCCTGAAGGCATCCCCTCCCTCCGCTTCGCTCCGGGAAGGAACCAGGCACTCGAAACAGACTCCCCCTGCGGGGGGCCGCTCAGCGCCGCATTGGCCCGAATAATATAACGACAAATTAAGGAGATAAATATAGCGGTTCCTGACTTTCAGTCTTTCTTCAAACCATTGCTTGAAATTGCAGCCGATGGTAAAGACATTCGATGAAGGAGGCAAGAGAATTAATTGCACAGAATATGAATCTATCAGAAGAAGATCTGAAAGAATGCTGCCCAGCGGTGCACAGACAAAGTACGGCATCGACGTAAAAATCCTGAATCAATATCCTGAATTTGTCGAATTTCACACAATGAAAAAAGCAACGACTAATGAAACTACTGAGCAAGAACGTTACAGCTTGAAACTCCAGAGGAGACACTTCAAAAGGCATATCAGAACATAAGAGGCGATTTAGCCGCAGAAATCCTGGAAAAGATTAAAGGCAATTCGCCACAGTTTTTTGAAAGACTCGTAGTGGACATCATGGTGGCCCTTGGCTACAGCGGCTCCCGCGTCGATGCTGGCAAATCCATTGGACAAAGCGGAGACGAAGGCATTGACGGCATTATAAAAGAGGACAGACTTGGACTTGATGTAATCTATCTTCAAGCAAAAAGGTGGGACGGCACTGTCGGCCGTCCAGAAATCCAGAAATTTGTCGGAGCCCTTCACGGCAAAAGGAAATCTCAGGGCCGATTTTAAACCAATTATAGGTGCATTGAGCAAAGACGCTTCGTTGACCGTCATTTATATCGCAATAAATCCAATAATCGTCTCCGCATCGCAAGCTGTTGCTAATACCACCCCGGAGGCTATGGTACCCGCCCGGCATCATCGCATATGCAGCAGCTATCGAAACGGCTGTTGCCCTGGAAGCTGATTCGTTTCAAAAGGGTCAGCTCGTTATGTGAGGTCCAAACGGCAAACCAGGTGTTAAGACCGCCGGATTCCCGTTTACGGAGAGCAACGGCTTGAGGTTTATTGCCGGAATCGACCCAAAGGATGGTCTGAACAGCAGGCACCAGACGCAGGGGTGAGATCTCCACCTCTGCGGAAATTTCGATATACGCCTTGCCCGAATCCCGCGTCGATACCGACCACCAACCAAGGTCCGGCAGCATTCGAAGGAGATCGAGGGCGATCTGGGCCTGTATGCGGTCAGGACTCAGTCCGCGCCAACGCTGTGCGGTATCTGCGAGTGGACCGGCTTCCTGTTCCCACTCGTCGAGATGCCGGGCGAGTCGTCGGGCGGCATAGTTGGCGGTTGCCCTGCGTGATACATTACGCGACTTTTCGATCTTGACGGCTCTCTTGGCGAATAATGCGGTCAAAGCCAGATGATCCGGCGCTTCGGTGCATAGTATGACTGCCACCCGGCCAAGTTCCAAACCGACCGGCAAGGCCTTGGCCGGTTTTGTATCTCCTATTGCGTCTTCGAGATCGACCACAAGTCGAAGCTCGCGCGGCAATTCCACGGGCAGCGGACGCGTTTCACAAACGTCGCCCCATGACAGAGCCGGCATCAGAAGCGACAGTATGACTAGCGCAGGAGCGGTCAGCAAATAGACTATCCCGATAACCATGTCGGAGAAAAGACTGTCCTCTATGAATACCTGTCTACCGTAAACCTGTAAATCTCGACATCCTCTGCATCCGCCGGGATGCCGGCCTTCATCTTTGTGATCCTCAGCTGTTCTTCGACCGAATCGACACCTTCGAGATCAGGAAGCAAAAGCCCCCTTCTGTTTCCCTTCACAACTATGATGCCGTACTTCTTCGGGTTAAGCTCGTCCACCGTTGCCTTCTGAGGCTCAGAGAGGACATCGACCGTGTAGGTTATTTCCCCGAGTTCGTCGGGCCTCACAAGAGAAAAGCGCGGGTCTTCTGTGGAGGCGGAGATCGAGTTCCTGACAATCTCCTGATAAATGTTCCTGCAGCAGGGCTGGAAGGTCCCGATGCATCCACGCAGCCTGCCATGAACCTTAAGACAGACAAAAACCCCCGCCTGTCTCAGCATATCTTTCGGGAGCTCCTCGGGCACAGGCAGAACCTTGCCGGTTCTGACGTATTCTTCGACCGCTTGTTTGGCCAGTTCGGCGTACTGGTGCACCTATTTCTTCCTTTGCAGCGTATAGTCGGCCATCGTCAAGATGGCGGTTTTATGCTCGGAATCCGGGAATATGTCCAGCAGGGTTTCGGCTTCTTCAACCAGTCCTCTTGCTATATTGAAGGACTCCTCAATCGCATTATACTTGGTAAAAAGGGCGGTAATCCTGTCCAGATTTTCCTTTTTTTTATTCGGAGTAATCCTGCTGCCTCCATTGCCGCCCATATCGGCGGTCTCTTCAATTATGGATATCACATCTCTTCGCTCCGGGGCTGAGGCGGCCTTTAGCAGGTGGATGAGTGGCATAGTAATTTTACCTTCGTCGAGGTCCTTGCCCAGTTTTTTTCCAAGATCTTTTTGGCGCGCAACGTAATCCAGGATATCGTCTGCAAGCTGAAACGCTATGCCGGTCTTAAGGCCAAATTCGGACAGCGCCTTTTCGCGGTCCTCGGACTGGTCGGATATAACCGCCCCGATCCTGCACGCAGCCGATATCAGTATGCCCGTCTTGGCCGAGATGATCCTGAAGTACTCATCCATGGTTATCTCAGGATCGCCGGTTTTATAAAGCTGCAAAAGCTCTCCTTCGGTCATCCTTGTGGTCGCCTCGGAAAGGGCTTCCATTATCTTCTGATTCCTTTGCTCCACGGCAAGCCTAAGCGCATTTGAATAAAGGAAATCGCCGACCAGGACCACAATCTGGTTCCCCCACATCGTGTGAGCAGCAGCCTTGCCGCGTCTCGTTTCAGCGCCGTCGATCACGTCGTCATGAAGCAACGACGCGGTATGTATGGCTTCAATAATCGCTCCAAGATGTGCGCGGATATTGCCGTGGTAACCGCAGAGGTCGGCGCTCATCAGGAGAAACAGAGGCCTTATCCTCTTTCCGCCGCTGCCGATGATATGCTGGCCGACCATTGGGATAACAGCTGCAGCGCTGTCGAAGATGGCGAGAAGTTCACGCTCTACGGATTTAAGTTCGGCTGAATATTTCTTAAAGATGTCTTCTGCCTTCATAGGTTCCGCAACCGGATCGAATCGAGGTCGATGCCCTCCCGCATCAATTTTTTCAGGTCCCCAGGTTTGAAAACGCCCTTTTCGGTGAAAAAGGCGGAAACATATTTTGCCGGAGTCACGTCGAAGGCTAAGTTTATAACATTTACTCCCTCCGGGGCAACTTTATGGCCGTTGATTGTCCTGACCTCATCCGGACTTCTCTCTTCAATAGGAATCAGGTCTCCGGACGGCATGTCAAAATCCACGCTGCTCAGAGGCGCGGCAACATAAAATGGGATTCCATGCTCCTTGCATAGCACCGCAACGGTGTATGTGCCGATCTTGTTGGCCACATCGCCGTTCCTGGTTGTCCGGTCGGTGCCGACTATGGCGAGATCGATCATGCCCCGTTTCATGAGGGCCCCTGCGGTATTGTCGGTGATGAGGGTAACCGGGATTCCCGACTGCATAAGCTCCCATGAGGTCAGGCGCGCACCCTGCAACACAGGCCTGGTCTCGTCAGCGATAACGTGAATCTGCTTCCCCTGCTCCTTGGCGACGAGCATCGGAGAGGTGGCTGTGCCGTAGCCGCCCGTGGCAAGGCTTCCGGCGTTGCAATGTGTGAGAATCGTGTCGCCATCCTTGATAAACTGGGCCCCCCATTCGCCGATTGCCCTGTTCACCGCTATGTCCTCTTCAAGTATCCTGTCGGATTCTTCGATCAGCAGGCGCTTGAGCCTGTCTACAGATTCGCGCTTATGCTCCTGCAGAAATTTCTTGATCCTGACAACCACCCACTGGATATTAACGGCAGTCGGCCTTGTGCCGAGCAGGGTATTGAAGACCGGCTGCATACCTTCGACAAACTCATCGAAGTTAGAAGCACTGATCTCCTGCGCGCCGAGCGCTATTCCCATTGCGGCTGCGATTCCTATGGCCGGCGCTCCCCTGATCCAGAGTTTCTTTATACCCTCGGCGATCTTGTGATAATCTGCGCATTCCACATAAATTACCTCATGCGGAAGCCTGCTCTGGTCGAGCATCATCACCTTGTCGCCTTTCCATTCTATGGTTTTTACCATTTGCGGCCCCTCCCTTATGTAACCGGGAAAATAGTAGAAAAGACGAAAAGAACGGTCAGCGCCGCGACCGTCACCACCGTCGCCCAGGATATAGCATTGTAGCCCCTGGAGTTCACGTACTCTCCCATGATCTTGGCATTGTTGATAAGCATGATGACGAATATAAGGACGAACGGCAGCATCAGGCCATTTACCACAGCCGAAAGCACCATCAAAAAGACGAGGGGAGCGCCGGGGATCAGCACCACAATAGCGCCGGCAGCTATCATCATAGTGTAGATACCCATGAACTGCGGGGCCTCCCTGAAAGACTTGTTGACTCCGGCCTCCCATCCCATGGCCTCACAGATGTAATAGGCCGTGGCAAGAGGCACTATGATCGCGCCAAGTATCGACGCGTTTGCAAGCGAGATAGCAAACAAAAGGGATGCGTAATCCCCTGCGAAAGGCTTCAGCGCCAAGGCTGCTTCGGAGGCCTCGTTGACCCTTATCCCGTTAGGAAAGAGGATAGTCGCGCATGTCACTATAATAAAAAAGCTGATAATGTCAGTGATCGAGCAGCCGATGATTACATCCAGCCTGGATGCCTTGTAATCCTCCTTTTTTATCCCCTTTTCGGCAATTGACGATTGAAGATAGAATTGCATCCACGGGGTTATGGTCGTGCCGATGATGCCTATGCTCAGATAGATGTATTCGGAGTTCCATTGCAGGCGCGGGATAAACGTGCTCTTGGCTACTGTCGCCCAGTCGGGTCTCGCCATGAACCCCGATATGATGTAGCCGATAAAGATCAGGCATGCAAAGAGCAGTACGTTCTCAACAAACCTGTAACTTCCCTTGGCAACGAGCATCCATATAGCGAATGCGCCAAGTGGAACCATGATATATTTGCTCAGGCCGAGGATCTCCATGCTCGCAGCCCAGCCTGCAAAGTCTGCTACAGTGTTGCCGAAATTGGCGATGAACAGCCCCAGCATCATGAAGAACGCCGCTTTCACGCCGTAATTTTCGCGGATGAGATCGGCCAGGCCCTTGCCTGTAACCACGCCCATGCGACCGACCATTTCCTGGATAACGACAAGCGCAACGGTAGTCGGTATCAGCGTCCAGAGCAGGTCGTAACCGAAACGCGCGCCGGCCACCGAATATGTAGTGATGCCGCTGGCGTCGTTGTCGATATTGGCGGTGATAATGCCCGGCCCCATTACGGTCAGAAAAAGAAGGAAGCTCTTCCAGCGGCTCATACCTTCCGCCTCCCTCTCTTTGCCGATGGCGGCAGGATTATATCGATCACATCATCAACGCTTACAATGCCCAAAAGCACATTCTCGGCATCGACAACCGGCAGGGCCACCAGATTATACTTGGATATTAGTTCGGCAACAACCCTGTCGTCAGTCTCCGGAGTGACCGACTTCAGCTTGGTTTCCATAACTTCCGCGAGCGCTGCATTGGGATCGGCCATTATAATATCCCTCAGAGATGCTACCCCGACCAGTTTTTCATTTTCGTCCATTACATAGATGTAATAGACTGACTCAATTTCTTCGGCGTCCTTTTTAAATCGCTCTATCGCCTCCGAAACGGTCATTTGAGGCGGATATGCGATAAAGACATTGGTCATAAGTCCGCCCGCCGTGCCTTCCTCGTGGCCAAGAAGTTCCTGGATGTCCTCAGCCTCTTCCTTGTCGATATGCTCCAGTATTTCCTTCGCTTTCTCAGTCGGCAGGTCGCTGAGTACGTCAGCTGCCTCGTCGGGCTGCATCTCTTCGATGATATCTGCGGCCTGTTCAGTGTCGATGGAGCTGATGATCTCAGCCTGTCTTTCAGGCATAAGCTCAGACAGGGCTTCGGCAGCCGTCTCAATATCAAGATCTTTGAAGAGATGCGCGCCCTCTTCTCTGGAGACCTGGCTGATGAGGTCTGCTATGTCGGCGGGATGCAGGTCCGAGAGCATCTGCCGCGGCACGGTCAGGGCTATGGATTTAAGCTCTGGACTCAACGGCTGCATGTAGTTCCAGCTGATCAGGTTGTACGAAAGCCGCGTCTTGAAAAACCGCAGCACTTCGTCGCTGCTATGCTCGGCGCCAAGCCGCCGAAGTATTCCTCTCATCCCGACATCCACTGCGATGAGCACGGCGCTGCCGTTATAGCCCTCGAGCTTGATGTCGTTGACACGCACGACCTTTGCCCCGTTTGCATCCACGATCTGCTTGTCGAGAATATCCCGCACAGCAAGAAGGTCCTCCCCGGGATATTCGTAAGACTGGAGTGAATCGGCGTACAGAAAGCTCGATATGATCCTTTTGTTGAATATGTTTATGGCGGCCCATTTGATGATATGCTGCTGGCCTTTACGGTGAACGATGACCGCAGCTATTTCCGGAAGCGGGTCTCCCTTTACGACGATAACGTCCTTCACGCGGCCGATAATCTCCCCTTTTGGATCGAAAACCGGTTTTTTGATGATCTCGCTGAGGAAAAGTTCGCCGAAAAGTGCCATAACAGTTAGTATAGATGAAGTAGCAGTTTTCAGGCTACATTTACAGCCGAAGTCGCAACGAAAAATCAGATAGTTCCGGGCTTACAGGGTTGAGCTCAAACTGTTTTCTTTGTCATCTTGTACACAAATGCCAGAATCTCGGCGACGGCCTTATAAAGTTCCGGCGGGATCTCGCGGTTAAGATCGATGGCAGACAGAACCTCTACAAGCTGAGTGTCCTGTTTAAGCGGGACTTTGTTCTCCTTCGCCACTTCGAGTATTTTGTCGGCAAGCCAGCCGCTGCCTTTTGCCACGACCTTCGGGGCCGCATTTTCCTGTGGCTTATACTTGAGGGCAGCTGCCTTTTTCCGTTTATCCATTTCTACGCCTTAATGCTCACAATGCTCTCGAACGGCCCCAGAGCTTCCAGCTGTTCGAGAGATGTGTCATTCTTGTCAAGCACCCTCACCGCCTTCAGGCTGAGGCCTTTCCCCGCAAACTGTTCATCGAGGCTGCCAATATTGGAGGAGAGCATCGATTTGAATCCATCACTTTCAGGCCTGAACGAGACGATGAATTCGCTGTTATGGGAGAGCACCATAATTGCAAGCTTGCCGTAATCCTCGAGATCGAGATTAAGCCGGCATAAGAAGGATTTATCCTTGCCTGCCACGCTGTTCTGCGAGAAGGCTATCCCGCCGTCCCTGAGTTCCTGCCAGCTTACCGGAAGAAAGGTGTAGAAAGATTGGGTCGTCCGCGAGAGGAGCTGATAGGTTTCGATATCGCGAAGCATACCGTCGACGGCCGTAGTAGCAGTCTTCACAGAGGCATCGCCCGGATTAGCGTTTGAAAGGGCCTCTCTCAGCCTGAGCAGGTTCGCCTTGAGATCGTTCCCGATAGCGGCCCGATCAGCTTCCTGCGGCCCCTTAGCCTGACCTTCTGCAGAGACCTTTGCCTGAAGCAACTCTGCAACGGCCTTGAGTTTTGATTCAAGAGCGACTCCCGTATCCCTGAGCAAACTCTTCAGGCTGTCGCTCGGGCTCTCCGTCAGCAGCTTATTGATGCTTGCGGAGACTTCAAGGTTGAGGTCCTTTATGATCGCCTGGCTTTTAAGCCCGTCAGGAAGCGCATTCAGCAGCTGGCCAAGCCGCGACTGTATGTCCTGGCCGGTTGCCTTCAGGCTTTGCTGCAACATTTCCTGCAGCTGAATCCTGATATCCTTCGGGATACTTGCCACATCGGAAGGCAAAGACTTCAGCAGGTTCTCAATCTTCTCCAGCGCGAGAGGCATTTCGGAGCCTGCAGCCGAAATATCCTGGATAAACTTGCTCAACGTTTCCCCTTTGGGCTGTAGCGGCGGCGACTCCTCTTTTTCGGCCAAACCCATGAACTGAAGCTTCAATTCGCCAGGAGACGAAGTCGTGCCGATCACCTTCAGCATGACTTGCGTATCTTTTTGCAGGGGGATATCGGTCTTTGCAGTGATGAAACCTCCCTTGATCCTGAGGGTTACCCCGCCTGTCGAAAGAAGGTCCGTGACTTCGCCCTTGACGATCTCTCCGATATTTAGCGGAATCGGCTTGCCGACAGGCTTTGTAACAGTGATAAGCCCCTCGGAGAGGCCTGAAATCTTGAAATTAATCATATCTACTCTTATTATATCGGAATAAACGGATTAATAATTTAGACTTCTCAATCCTTATTGTCCCTAAACTTTTGGAGGTTTTATGCTTGATGCCCGTTTTGTCAGAGAGAACATCGATGTCATAAAAAGCGCTCTTGAAAAAAGAAACGCGGACATAGACCTTACAGAATTCCTCGGGCTCGAAGCAGAGCGATTGAAGCTTCTCAGAGAATCTGAGGAGCTTCGAAATAAAAGAAACGTGGTCTCCGAGGCGATCGGCAAGCTAAAACGCGAGAGGAAAGACGCCGATCACCTGGTGAAGGAAATGAAAGGCGTTGCCGACAGGATAAAGGAAATCGACGAGGTACTCAAAATTATAGAAGAAAAAACAAATCTCTTTTTACTCACCATACCGAACATACCCAACCACTCTGTGCCGGTCGGGAAGGACGAAAATGAAAATGTCGAGGTTCGAAAATGGGGGACACCGCGTCAATTCGACTTCCAGGCGCTGAATCATTGGGACGTAGCAGAGGTGCTGGGGATCATAGATTTCGAAACCGGCGCGAAAATAGCCGGAGCGCGTTTCTCTTTAATGAAGGGTGCGGGTGCCAGGCTGGAAAGGGCGCTGATGAATTTTATGCTCGACACCAATACGGCGAAGGGCTATACAGAGATATTCCCTCCGCTTCTCGTAAACCGCGAAAGCATGACCGGGACCGGCCAGCTCCCCAAGTTCGAGATGGAGCTCTTCAGGATCGCTGACCCAGAATTCTATCTGATCCCGACTGCCGAAGTGCCGGTGACAAATATCCACAGAGGCGATATCCTGCGCGAGGACCAGCTTCCGCTTTACTACACTGCATACACCCCATGTTTCAGACGGGAGGCCGGCTCGTATGGCAAGGATGTCAGGGGTTTGATCCGGCAGCACCAGTTCAATAAGGTTGAGCTGGTAAAGTTTTCAACTCCGGAAGGTTCTTATGCCGAGCTTGAAAAGCTGACTTCTGATGCGGAAGATATCCTTCAGAAACTTGGGCTGCCGTACCGAGTGATTGTGCTATGCACCGGAGATATGGGGTTTTCGTCCGCCAAGACCTACGACATCGAGGTCTGGCTGCCCGGGCAGAACCGGTATCGCGAGATATCCTCGTGCTCGAACTTTGAAGATTTCCAGGCCCGCAGGGCAAACATCAGGTTCAAGCGTGAAGGCAAAAAGGGGACCGAGTTCGTGCATACGCTCAACGGATCGGGACTGGCTATCGGGAGAACGCTGGTGGCCATTCTGGAGAATTACCAGCAGAAAGACGGGACGGTCGTTGTGCCTGAAGTTTTGGTACCGTATATGGGAATGGAAGTGATCAGATAATTCATTTGCATTATCGACATTTTCGTGCTATACTCGAATCTGAAATTAGAAGTGTTTGTACGCATGGAGCCACAAAGACTTTTAACTTTGTGGCTTTTATTGTTCTGAGATCATAAGATCTCAATTCACAGCAAGGAGGCAGTAAAGCAATGGCTCAAGGCACAGTAAAGTGGTTCAATGAATCCAAGGGGTTTGGGTTCATCACAAGCGAAGACGGAGGCGATGTATTTGTACACTATTCTGCTATAGTCGGAAACGGGTTCAAATCTTTGGCCGAGGGAGATAAGGTAACCTTTGATGTGGAGCAGGGCCCGAAAGGTCCAAAGGCTATAAACGTCGCAAAGCAATAGCAATCTGACCATACACTCAAAAGGCCTCCGAATTGAAGGGGGCTTTTTTTTGCGGATAAAGACCGGCCAACGTGAACATTGACAATAGTTTCAGGTGATCTTAAGATAGAATCAACGATCAAAGCAGCCGAAATCCATATGGATGCGGGGAACCCGATTTTTTGGGGCGAATTCCTCAAGGGGATAGGGCACTTCCAGGCCCGAGCCCGGCAGCTAACCCCGTAGGCGATTGGAAGGTGTACGACAAGCATGATTGCTAAAGAATCGCCCATTACAGGGATAATCAAATCTCTCGGCCTTGTTTTCGGAGACATAGGCACCAGCCCGATATATACACTCACAGTAGTAATTCTTCTGACGAAGCCGACTGAAGCGCATGTCCTCGGCGTACTTTCCCTCATAGTATGGACCCTTGTGATATTAGTGACTGTCGAATATGCCTGGCTGGCAATGAGCCTGGCAAGAAAGGGCGAAGGCGGTACCATCGTCCTGAGGGAATTGCTGGTGCCCATGCTCAAGTCCGGCAGGAAAGTCGTCTTTATCACTTTTTTGTCCTTTATCGGAATATCCCTCCTCATCGGCGACGGCGTGATAACCCCGGCCATAAGTATACTCAGCGCAGTTGAAGGTATGCTGCTAATTCCAGGTCTCGAATCCACAAGCCAGGATACATTGATAATAATCGCGGGGATCATAGCCATAATGCTTTTCTCTTTTCAACGCAAAGGAACTGGAAAGGTCTCTTTCGCCTTCGGTCCCATCATGATAGTATGGTTTGCCACACTCACAATTTCAGGACTCGTCGAAATAGCCCAGTGTCCATCAGTGTTAAAATCGCTGAACCCATATTATGCGCTCAACTTTCTTCATGAAAATGGGATAGCCGGTTTTTTTGTCTTATCAGAGGTAATACTCTGCGCGACCGGCGGTGAGGCACTTTATGCAGACATGGGACATCTTGGGCGCATACCGATCACAAGGGCATGGTTCTTTGTATTCATCGCCCTGGTACTGAATTATCTTGGGCAAGGCGCTTTCCTGATCAGCCATCCCAATGCAAAAAATGTTCTCTTCGAGATGATTTTCAGCGAGGCCCAGATGCTCTATGTCCCATTTCTGATCCTCAGCATCACGGCTACCGTCATAGCTTCTCAGGCAATGATCAGCGGCATGTTTTCCATCGTTTATCAGGGGATGACCACCCATGTGATGCCCCTCTTTAAGGTCGATTACACATCGGAAGATATGCGATCGCAGATATACATCGGTTTTGTAAACTGGTTTCTGCTTATCGCGGTTTTGTACATCATGCATACCTTCAGGGAATCGAGCCGCCTGGCCGCAGCGTACGGCTTGGCCGTCACCGGCACCATGACCCTTACTGGAATAATGATGACATGGATATTCGCCCTGAAAAAGAAACAGCTCCTCGCGATGGTATCGGCCCTGGTTACGTTTGTGGATGTGGCTTACCTGCTGGCAAATATATATAAAATACCCCATGGCGGCTACTGGTCTCTTATTATTGCCTCTATACCGTTATGCGTTATCCTGCTTTACACCCGCGGCCAGAAAAAACTTTACAGAACCATGCAGCCTATGGACAAGGGTGAGTTTCTGCAAAGGTTCGATCAGGCATATAAAAGCATGACCAGGATAAAGGGTACGGCTCTTTTCTTTGCCCGCGGCATACAAAGAGTCCCGCCGTATATCGTCAATACAATGTTTCTAAACAACATACTATATGAAGACAACATAATAGTCTCAATAGCTGTAAGAGACGATCCTTTCGGCACGATCGGGTTGTTCAAGGACTCGCCGGCGCCTGGGCTGAGGTTGTTTGAGATCCAGGTAGGATACCTGGAAGTGTTCGATGTCGAAGAGATCCTGAGAGAGGCCGGTATAGATGAAAAAGCTATATTCTACGGCATTGAAGATATAGGCACTACAAGCATAATCTGGAAGACCTTCTCTATAATAAAGAAACTGACTCCGCACTTCGTCCAGTTCTACCGCCTGCCCCCTCAGAAGCTGCACGGCGTAGTGACACGGGTAGAGATGTAATTTTTGACCATGCAAGTCATGCTATAA
>Ga0187786_10000164_pt1 | contig 21710 bp, 19 predicted proteins | sample 0815_BV2_10_20_M_FD_132449 | JGI IMG/M metagenome (GOLD analysis project Ga0187786, IMG submission 132449) | Tropical peat soil microbial communities from peatlands in Department of Meta, Colombia - 0815_BV2_10_20_MG | ecosystem: Environmental > Terrestrial > Soil > Wetlands > Peat | place...
ACCGCCACCATGAGTGCGACTGCCGGTGACGTGACGAAGGCAAATGAGGCCATCAGAGAAGTTATGAGTTCTCTTGAAGGCATCGTCGAATCGATAATGACGGCCAATGATCAGATGACGCAGATTGCAACGGCGGTTGTAGAGCAATCTGCTGCCGCTGAAGAGATAGCGCGCAATGTCGAAGACACGTCGAGCATTGCCCGAAAGACCGATTATATGTCCGGAGAGGTCTTCAAGGGAACCGAGAAGATTGTCCAGATTGTGAACGATGTCCGGGCATCATTCGTAGGGTTCAAGACTGTGGGAAGCGCATCGGCTGTACTCGATGTAGCCGCTGGCGATGTCCGTTCCTTCATGTACCGGGTCGGCGATATCATCAATGGTCGAGCAGATGCTCAAGTGCGCGATTCCCGTTCGAGCCGCTTCGGGCGCTGGTATTACGGCGAAGGACAGGAAATGCTCGGACATATCGACGAGTTTCGGCAGCTGGCACCGATCAGTGAAAGAATGCATGCTTTGGCTGCAGATGCTGTGAAAGCAGCGCAATCAGGCGATAGGGGGCGCGCTGAATCCACGTATGCCAATGTGAAACAGCTTGCAGGCGATTTGCAGGAATCAATGCGCAGGATCGGCGAGCAGACCAAGACACTTGCGAGCCGGAACCACTCGCACTGAGTCTTTACGAAAGAGAGCGATTAGTCAGGCTGAAAGACCGTCTGCAGCCTGCGGACATCGTATTGGTGAACGTCACGAAGACGATCAAGCAGGTACGCATATGTTTCAGGCTTCATGTGAGGTGTGCGGCTGAGAATCCAAAGATATGAACGCTCAGGATTGCCGATGACGGCATACCCATAGTTTTTGTCCAATTCTATAATCCAGTAGTCTCCCGAACGCAGCCAGAAGAACGATATCCTGAGTTTTGCATTCGACACCCGATCGACGACTTTCAAAGTGCCTTCCGCCGTTATCAACTCGCCGTCCATTCGTTCCTTCCGGCACTGATTAACAACACTGATATTTCCGTTCAACAAGGGGAAATATGTTGCGGAGACCGCTATGCATCCCCGCTCGAAGCTGTTCGGATAGCGGGCAATTTCATACCAGGTGCCTGCATAACGCTTCAGATCGACGTGCGACACCGTCTGCAAATCCGGGACGGTAGCCTTGGGTGGAGCAGAAGAACAGGCAGACAGTAACACTATCAGCACGGCCATAAAGAGAAGCGTTACCCGGTTCATTCGACTATATTATGACGAACAGCCATAGAAAAACAATGCGAGCTCGTCTCTCGCTGGTACGATTACACGGATATGCTGAGCCCGGATTTTCATGGCCGGCGCGCTTGATATCCGCTCGCGAGCGAGTTGATTAGCCCCTGCGCGGTAACGGAAGGTATAATCGTTCATGAATAACTCAAGCGGGAGCGATGTATCGTGAATCGCGGCATGACCTATATCGTCAGTTTTGTCTCGGGCTTCTGCATCCTTGTCGTTGAGATGGTTGCGGGCAGAATGCTTGCGCCATATTTTGGGGTTTCACTCTACACATGGACAAGCATCATCGGTGTGGTGCTAGCGGGGATCGGTGCCGGGGCATATGCGGGAGGGATGCTGGCAGATCGTTTCCCATCCCGCTCATCATTGGGCGTCCTTCTCTTTCTTGCCGGTATCGCAGTCTTTCTTATTCCGCCCATCCTGAATATCGTGGTGATGCAAGAGCTAAACATTGCGTTAATGTGGAAAGTATTGCTCGCTCTCTCGGCGATTTTTTTTGTGCCGAGCATGGCCCTCGGGATGATCCTGCCGCTTGTTGTAAAACAGGCGGTGTATAGGCTGGATGAGACGGGCGGGCTGGTTGGACGCATCTATGCCCTCTCCACCGCAGGTTCTCTTGCCGGCGTCTTTCTGTCCGGTCTGTTTCTCATATCTTTTATGGGGACCCGCACCATTATTTTTTTTGTCGGCGCATTCCTCATCCTGACGGCGGTCATTGCCGGCGGATACTTCAGAACTCGGCCGATGGTTGTCCATGGGGCTGCTTTTGGCGCTGTTTCTGTCACGTGGAGCCTATTCAACTGCGGTCCGCCCTGAACTCCGGGACGATGTTATCTTCTATAAAGAGACCGACTATTTCACTATTAAGACTGTCGATGTGAGCCGCAGTGATTCCGTCAATCGGCTGAGGGCAATGGTGCTCGATAATCTTGTGCATTCTCTCAGTGACCTCGACGACCCCCTTCATCTTGAGTATCGCTATGAGCAACTCTGTGCAGAGTTTTTCGCATGGAGGTTCCCGGACCGGCAAGCTTCCCTGAAAAGCCTGATGATAGGCGGCGGCGGATATACGTTCCCCAGGTATATGGAGGCTGTCTATCCGCAGGCCGGGATTGATGTTGTCGAACTCGATCCGGAGGTGATGAAGACTGCATTCGAATACATGGGCTTGCCCCGGGATACGAGGATTCATAGCTTCACCGTGGATGGTCGGTGGTTCGTCAGGAACAGCACTGCCGTGTATGATGTGACATTTATCGACGTCTTTAATGATCTTTCTATGCCTCCGCATTTGACTACCTACGAGTTTGCCCTGGAGGTCAGACGCATCCTGAAGCCCGACGGTTTTTTGCTGGTCAACATCGTCGATCATTTCCGGGAGGGCCTTTTCCTGCCCGCCTACCTCAGAACACTGATGGCGGTATTCGGAGATGATCATGTGCATCTGCTGACAATCAGCCCTCTCTTCGATACCGTCAAGACTGCAACCTGTATCGTGCTTGTGTCGAAAGGTCCTCATGGCATTGAAGGGTTTGAGTCATTCATCAACAGGAAAGGCAAAGAAAAGGCGACGGCATTCCTCGTTCCGGCGGACGTAATGAGAAAATATATAACCGACCGCTCTTCTGTTATGCTGACTGATGAATTCATGCCGGTCGATAATCTGATTGCTCCTGTCTTTCAGGAGCGGTTTGGCGACAAGAGATACTAAATGTCACAATGATTCCGGGAATGAAAGAGACGCATCCTAAGAAATATCCCTCTCTCGTCTATGCCAACGAAGGAGGCGAGATCATTGATCTGCCCGACCTCGCGATGGCGGGGCGGTCAGGACGAAGCTTTCGGCTGCCGGAGCTCAGCGAGTTGATCCCGTTGCCTGAAGGAAGCGAGCTTTTTATGCTCCCTGACAGGGTTCCGGTAGGCATCGATCCGCTCAGCGGACACCCTGTTGCATTGAAATGCGATCCCGGCGGTTCGGGGCGGATTGCGGCCGTTGCGGCCTTCATGGCGCCCGCATATACATCCCTTTACACGGCGGCATTTCAGAAAGAGGGGAGGGATGCCCGCGTCCTGCCCCTCTTTGCTTACAGCGCCGTCGGATGGCTCAACGGCCGTTTCTGGGTAGCGGCATTTCGCGCCGATCCGGACGAGCGGCAGGATGCCGGCAATTTCGACGTTCGCATAATCCGTTCCCGCACAAGGCGCATGCTGAAGCGATACTCCGAAAACAGGCTGGTGCGACATCTCGGCCATTGCTGTCTCACCTACGGCTGTCCGGCAGCGCGTAATTATTTCATGGGCAGGTGGGAGGCACCGCTGCCGACCTCTCCGGCGTGCAATGCGAGCTGTGTCGGATGCATTTCACTGCAGCCGTCAGGCTGCTGTCCGTCCACGCAGGACAGGATATCCTTTGTCCCGACGCCCGAGGAGATTGCGGGAGTGGCGCTGCCTCATATCCGCCGTGCCGAACGTCCGGTTGTCAGTTTCGGACAGGGATGTGAAGGTGAACCGCTGATGCAGGCAGCAACAATCGAAAAGGCGATACGGCTAATTCGAAGGGCGACGAGCAGGGGGACTATCAATCTCAATTCCAATGCGAGCATGCCCGATCGCATTGAGCGGCTTGCCTGTGCAGGACTTGACTCCGTGAGGGTGAGCCTGAGCAGCGCGCAAAAACGTCACTATACGCTTTACTATCGGCCGATGGGGTACGCGTTTGACGATGTGCTCGAATCGATTCGCGTGATGAAACGGAAAGGAAGGTTCGTCTCGCTCAACTATTTTATACTTCCCGGCGTGACGGACGATCCTGCCGAGGCGGCTGCGTTTCATGACCTCGTTGAGGACTGCAGACCCGACTTCATCCAACTGCGGAACCTGAACATGGATCCCGACTGGTATTTATCGGTAATAAGGTATCGCCGACGGAGCGAGCCCGCCGGTATCGGCCGGTGGCTAGCCGATCTGAAATGCGCATTCCCGTGGTTACGTTTCGGCTACTTCAATCCGTATCTGGGGAAGGATGCATAAATAGACTCCGCAGGCCTATGCGGCAACGATTTCCCGCGGCAGTCAACTGCATTGCTGACAATTCTGCTTCGGAGGGGCCGATGGCCCAGCAACATTCCTCGGACAATTCCTCAAGCGGGATCGCAGTCGGTTCGTTCAACTGACAGATATCACGCATCTCGACATAATCGCCTGATTCGAGCTGCTCATGCCAGCGCAACGGCATGCCTTGTGTTCTGCAGACATAAGGCCGCTGAAGGTATATGCGGCATGCCCCGCGGTCATCCAGAAATGCACAAGCTCCACGGGTATGCGGGACGCCGTCGCGCAGAAGCGCAGGGAAATGCGCCCGGATGTTTTCAGCTTCTATCGCAAAAACGGTAATGTCGTCGATGCAGCATGACGAACAGCCACGGGCACACGCCAGCTGCCCGGGCAGATTTTTCACCGCACAAGAGACAAGCCTGTCGACCTCGCGGTAAAATGCCTGTATGTCGCCGGTACATTTACTCATGCCTTATTGTACAACGTTCCTCAGCGCGGTGGGGGGCGTGTGATGTCCATGGGCCAGCAGCGTCGCCTCTGCGAATTTCCCGTGGATCAGGTTATCCCGCAGATCGAGGACGCGCTTGGCATGCATGGCTGCGCTGTATTGCATGCCCCGCCCGGTTCAGGGAAAACGACACGAGTCCCGCTGGCGCTTGCGAACGGTATCGGCGGGGAGGGCCGCATTGTAATGCTCGAACCGCGAAGGATTGCAGCCGCTTCTGCAGCTCACTGGATGGCGCATTTGTCGGGAGAGAACGTCGGACAGCGCGTCGGGTATGCGATCCGCTTCGATCGGAAGATATCGGCTGCCACCCGCATCGAGGTCGTTACTGAAGGCATTTTGACACGCCGCATGCAGGCGGACTCCTCGCTCGCCGGAACTTCGCTGCTTATTTTCGACGAGTTTCATGAACGAAGCATCCATGCGGACCTTGCGCTGGCGCTCGCCCTCGACATCCGGCAGCATCTCCGGCCGGACCTGAAAATCCTGATCATGTCGGCCACGCTGGATATTGCGCATATAAAACGGCTTCTCGGCGATGCGCCCCTCATTTCTGCGGAAGGCTTCATTTTTCCCGTTGAGACACACTATGTTCCGCCCCGCGCCGGCGCCGGACTTGCCGATTCGGTTGCAGCAGCGGCTAGAGCCGCAATGGCCGAACGAGCCGGAGACGTTCTCGTGTTTCTGCCGGGAGGAAGGGAGATTCGGGCCTGCGCAGATGCCTTGGCGAGAGCGAAAGCAAAGCTGGGTGACGTGGAGGTTCATCCGCTATTCGGCGATATGCCGCTTGCTGAGCAGGAGCGCGCCATTCTCCCTTCAGGGCGGAGGAAGATTATTCTGGCGACCAATATCGCGGAGACGAGCCTGACGATCGAGGGGGTTTCTATTGTAATCGACAGCGGGTTGACCCGCCGGCTTCACTATGACGTTGCGACAGGGCTGAACCGGCTGATTACCGTGCCGGTTACGAAGGCATCGGCAGATCAGCGAAAGGGTCGTGCGGGCAGGCTCGGCCCCGGCATTTGCCGGCGTCTCTTCAGTCAATATACTTACGATGCACTGCAGCCGTTCGTTCAGCCTGAAATAATGACAGCCGATCTCTCGCCTCTCGTGTTGGAACTTGCCGTGTGGGGGGTGCGCAATCCATGTGATTTGCGTTGGCTGGACGTACCGCCTGAATCGGCATGGAACAGTGCGCAATCCCTGCTTGTCCGCCTTCAGGCCCTTGAGGACGACGGGGCGGTAACCGCCCTGGGAAAGAAGCTCGCGACTTTCCCGCTCCATCCGCGGCTTGGTCGGCTGCTCTTACGAGCGGCTGACCTCGGTGTTCCTGAGCTCGGCGCGGATATAGCAGCACTTCTTTCCGAACGGGATGTTGTGCAGAGCGGCGCTGAGCGGCGATATGAGCCGGATATCATGTTCCGCCTCGACGCGCTGCATGGCTGGCGAAGAACCGGCAAGGCACCATCCGGCGGCGACAGTATGGCGATTCAGAGGGCAGACAGGGTTGCGCGGCAACTCCTGGGGCTTGTCCGCGCCCAGAGTCGCAAGCCTTCGGTGGAGCGCGCGTCAGAATCCATGGCAGCCCTGCTGCTTATGGCAGCTTATCCGGATCGTCTTGCACAGAGGAGGCCCGATAGCCGTGATTGTTTTGTCCTGTCACAAGGAAGGGCTGTCCGACTTGCCGGCCCGTCGCTGCTCAGCAATAGCGCATATATTATTGCAGCGCATCTCGATGCGGGAACGGGCGGCGAGGGACTTCTGCATATCGGGGCTGCAGTTGCAGAACATGAGATACGAGAGGAAATGACCGAACGCATCGAGAAGAAGAAAGTTGTGGAGTGGGATAGGCGCGCGCAACGTGTTGTGGCGACAATGCAAGAGCGCATCGGGGCTGTCCTGCTCAGCTCTATTCCGGACAGACCGTCGCCGGAAGAGGCGTCGAGCCTGCTCTGCGACATAGTCAGAGAGCGGCCTTCCCTGCTTCAATTCTCGAAGGATGCGTTGCAGTTGATGGGACGTGTCAGGCTCATGCGAGCGACGTTCCCTGGGGAAGCGTGGCCGGATCTCTCGGTGGAGCGGCTTATCAACCATCTCGACGAATGGCTTGTCCCATGGATGCGGGGCGTCCGTTCGCTTGATGAACTCGCGCGGGTCGACCTGCATGCCGCACTGCGGGCACTGTTGCCGCGGCATCAGCAGAGGCTCCTTGAAAGGCGTGCGCCGACGCATCTCGCCATTCCGAGCGGGCGAAAGGAGATGCTCGATTATACGGCCGGTGATCCTCCTGTTCTGGCGGTGAAACTCCAGGAGATGTTCGGGCTTGCCGATACCCCCCGTATTGCCGAGGGCCGCGTAAGCGTGGTGCTTCAGCTGCTTTCACCGGCACGAAGGCCGCTGCAGGTGACGCAGGACTTAAAAGGTTTTTGGAACGGTTCCTACCAATCGGTGCGCAGGGAAATGAAGGGACGGTATCCGAAACATCCCTGGCCGGAAGACCCCTGGAACGCCGTGCCGACGCACAAGCCGAAGAGGAGCGCCCGATGACATCTTTGCCCTCGCTGATCGGCGCTCTCTCGCCGGTATTTCTGCTGATTGTGCTCGGCTTTCTGCTCAGGAGGACCATATTCCGGAAGGCTGAGTTCTGGCATCCGATTGAGAACCTCGCCTACTATGTGCTATTCCCGGCCCTGTTTCTCTCGACTCTTTCAAAGACCCCCTTTGCGGTTGAGGAGCTTGCACCGCTTCTTTTGGTTATTGCCGGGGCCATCGTGATGATTTCCTGCCTACTGCTTTCCGTCCGGGGCATTTTTCTCAAGAACGGCCCTTCCTTCAGCTCGGTCTTTCAAGGGGCGATTCGCTACAACACATATGTCGGGATGTCCGCTGCGGGGGCGCTCTATGGGCAGGCCGGAGTTGCACTGCTTGCAGTCATTGCGGCCTTTATGGTGCCGCTGGTCAATGTGCTTTCGGTGTATGTTTTGACGCGGCACGCCTCTCGGCGGCCGTTTTCGCGGGGGATCATCGTTAAGGAAATCCTCGGCAATCCGCTTATAATCAGCTCGTTCTGTGGTCTGGCCCTTGGATTCCTCCGGATGCCTTTCCCGGCGGTGGTGGAGCAGGGTCTTGACGCCCTGGGAAAGGCGTCGCTCCCGCTCGGGTTGCTGGCGGTCGGTGCGGGGCTTGAGCTGGGCGCCATCCCCGCAAATCGCAGCGCCATGTTCTTGGGAAGCGGCCTGAAGCTTTGCCTCTTCCCCGTGCTGGTCTGGGCGGGTCTGCGGATCGCAGGAATACAACCGCACACAGCCGCTGTTGCTATTCTCTATGCTGCGTTGCCGACCGCATCGTCGGCGTTCATTCTCGCACGGGCTCTCGGCGGTGATTACCGGCTCATGGCGGGATTGATTAGCTTTCAGACATTGCTGGCGTTTGCGACAATGCCGCTGATGCTCCTGTTTTTACAGGTTTGAGATTCAATATTCATGACCGGATAGGGCAGCTGTGCCGAGGGGACCGCACTACTTTGGCCCCCGCTTCTCCATTGACTTAGGCAACCCATTGAAATTATACTATTCCTTCAGTATTTTTCTTGGGAGGAAAATGCAATGGGCACCTATACTACCTTTAATCCGCATAACAGCAGACGCAAGAAGACGCACGGATTTCTCGTGCGCATGGCAACCAAGGCCGGTCGGCGCATTCTGAAGGCTCGGCGTGCAAAAGGCAGGAAGCGTCTTGCGGGTTAACCCCCCGCCGCGTGCGTTGTGAAAGCGTTGCTGCTAGCGCTCATCCGATTTTATCGCTGCTGCGTCTCGCCGCTTTTCCCGTCGTGCTGCAGATTCACACCTTCCTGTTCGCTCTACGCGCGCGAGGCAATCGAACGTCACGGTGCGTTTCGCGGAAGCGCGCTCGCACTGAAGCGCATTCTGAAATGTCACCCGTTTCATCCAGGCGGCTGCGACCCGGTCCGATGAAATCACTGCAAAAAAGGATATGGTTCAATGGATAGAAATCTCATACTTGCGGTAGTCCTGTCGGTTGCGGTCCTGATAGGCTTCCAGTATTTCTTCTCGAAGCCTGCACAGCAACATCCTGCTGAACAGGCGGCTCCTGCACAGGAGGGCACGGATGCTCAAAAAGCGGCCGCCGCTCCTCAGGCGACTCCTCCTGCGACGCAGCCTGCGCCATCGGCAAAGCCTGCACCAAAGACGGTTGTCGAAAAAGAGGTTGTTGTTGAAACGGAACTGTATAAGGCTGTCCTGACGAATAACGGGGCGACGTTCAAACGCCTGGAACTCAAGAAATATGCCGATTCGGAAGGTAATCCGATTGTACTCGGCAGTAATGCCGCCATGCCGCCGCTGGCGATCGGCAGCGACGAAGAGGCCCGGTTCGGCGGTATCGTTTTTACGGCAAATATTTCAAACATCACGCTTGACGCAAATCGCAAAGAAGCGTCGCTTGTCTTTGAAGGGGCTGCGGGCGACCAGATTGTTCGTCGCACCTTCGTCTTCCACAACGGTGAGTATCGTATCGATCTCAAGGACGAAGTTCAGGGTTTTCCGGCTTATTACATCACCCTCGGCAAGGAGTTCGGCCTGTATCATAAGGACGATAATCATTTCGGCCCGGTCGTTCTCAAGGATGCAGACCGCGTGGAGGTGGATGCGCATGGCCTGAAGGAAACGCGTGTCTTCAAGGGCGGCGTGAAGTGGATTGCGCAGGAAGACAAGTATTTTTTCTCGGCGCTTGTCCCCCAGACGCAGATTGATGAAGCGCGCATTGTCAACCGGAACAATGATTCGATTTCTTACATCAGGACAACCGCGCCGGTTAACCAGTTTATGATGTACATAGGGCCGAAGGAACTTGAAACGCTCGAGAAATATAATGTCGGGCTTGAGCATATCGTCGATTTCGGGTGGTTCTCGATTATTGCGCGCCCGCTCTTCTGGATCCTCAAGTTTTTCAACGGCTTTACCCACAATTATGCACTTGCCATCATTCTCATCGCGATCGTGACCCGCATTCCTTTTATCCCGCTCATCAACAAGGGGCAGGAGTCGATGAAGAAGCTTGCGCAAATCCAGCCGCGTATGAACGAAATTCGCGAAAAATACAAAAACGATCCGCAGCGGATGCAGAAAGAGACGATGGAGTTGTACAAAAACAACAAGGTCAACCCGATGGGCGGATGCCTGCCGATGCTGGCGCAGATACCGGTCTTCATAGCACTGTACAATGTGCTGCTGAAGGCTATCGAGCTTCGTGGCGCACCGTTTGCTCTTTGGATTACCGACCTCTCGACGAAAGACCCTTATTATGTTCTGCCGATTGTCATGGGCACCACCACTTTTCTGCAGCAGAAGATGACGCCTTCGACGACTGCCGACCCGATGCAGCAGAAGATGATGTTGATGATGCCGGTAGTTTTCACATTTATTTTTATGTCCATGCCGTCCGGCGTGGTTCTCTACTGGACTATCAGCAATCTTTTCGGCATTGCCCAGCAGTTTTATATGAACCAGAAGGCCAAGCAGTCGGCTGTGTAGCTATTGTCGACCCATGCCTCTCCGAGGGGAATGGGTCTCTTTGGAAGCCATGCCGCAATTCCCTGATGATACTATCGCCGCTGTTTCGACGCCGCCCGGTGAAGGCGGCATCGGCATTGTCCGTCTGAGCGGACCGAAAGCCATCGAGATAACCGATACATTCTTTGTTTCACGCCGAGGAATACGCCTCTCAGATGTCCCCACGCATACCATCCATCACGGTTTCATTATAGACGGCGCCGACATGTGTCCTGTTGATGAAGTGCTCGTGTCGGTGATGCGCGCACCTCGAACCTATACGCGGGAAGATGTCGTCGAAATCAACTGCCATGGAGGTTCCGTCCCGCTCGCACGTACCCTTCGTCTTGCCCTTGGTGCCGGTGTCCGTCTTGCCGAGCCTGGCGAGTTCACGAAGAGGGCGTTCCTGAACGGCAGAATCGATTTGTCCCAGGCAGAGGCGGTCATGGACCTGATCCATGCACGGACGGCACATGCGGAGCGGCTGGCAATGGAGCAACTGCGGGGCGCTTTATCGGAGCGGGTACATGGACTCGGCGATGAGATCCTTGACCTTTGTGCGCATGTCGAAGCATATATTGATTTCCCCGATGAGGATATCCCGTTGCTGGTCCAGACTGAACTCCTTGTCGGCGTGCTGAGACTTCAGCGGGCATTGGCGGCGCTATCGAAGGGGTTTGATGAGGGGCGCTTGTATCGGGAGGGCGCTGCTGCCGCGATCGTCGGAAAGCCGAATGTCGGGAAATCGTCGTTGCTCAATGCGCTGCTGAACGAGGATAGGGCGATTGTGACCGAGTTGCCAGGGACGACGAGGGATGTCATTGAAGAAAGTCTCAACATCTGCGGCATTCCGTTGCGCATTATGGATACCGCCGGCATTCGCGAGACGCACGACCTGGCCGAGCAGGAAGGCGTGCGCAGGAGCCTGCGGGCGCTCGACGGTGCGGATATCGTCCTTGCGGTTCTTGATGCGGCCAGACCGCTCGATGATGCGGATCGGGAACTGCTGGCCCGCATTGCAGGCAGAAAGGCCATTGTTGTCCTCAACAAGATTGATCAGCAGCTGAACGCCTTCGACGTGTCGTCGATTGGCGGCTGTGCATGCCGTCGAGCGGATTCGAGCGACTCGAACATTATTGTATTTCCCGGCGGCTCAACGGCTCCGCTTGCTGCACTGTCGGCAAAGACCGGCGAGGGACTGCAAGAGCTGAAGCACTCTATTCGAGCGCTGCTTGTTCCCTCCGATACATCCGCAATCGATAGCGCCGAGCGACAGACGATGCTCGTTACCAACATTCGTCATCGCGAGGCCATTGACGATGCCGTGAGGGCGCTTGAACGCGCCTATGCCTCGATACAGGCACAGGAGCCTCCGGAAATCGTCGCACTCTCTCTTCGTGAAGCACGTGACGCCCTGGGGTTTATCGTCGGCTTTACAGCTACAGAGGACATTCTCGACCGGATATTCAGCCGATTCTGCATCGGCAAATAGACCAGCACCCCTTTTGAGTACTACTCGCTCAAGCCATACGTGCATGGGCTATCAGCCGCAAGCTGCCTGGGCTGATAGTGGTAGCAATCGATAACCATAAGATACAGCTGTCGCGGGTATCCTGAGGGTCGTCGACTTTCTTCATCGTTTTCCGAATCGGACATGTTGAACATGGTGTGAGCCCGCTAATGCGCAGCATCCATGGACTCCGCGCGGTATCCACTCTGAAGCGAGCTGACTAGCTTATGCGGGAGATATGACGTGCGTTTCGGGTAGCCTGAAAATCCTTGATCCCGGCATACAGCGGCACTACGAGCATGGCAAAACATGTGGATATCACGGAAGTCCAACCTCCGTGTGCATAGGCGAATCCTGAAAGCGTTATGCCTGCCCATCCGCCGAGATAATAGAACAGCACATAGAGCGCATTCGCTCGGCCCTGTCCGCCCGAGATGCGGCGATTCAGAGAGCCAACAGCCGTGGCGTGAATAGTGAAAAACCCTGCGCAGGTGCCGATCAGTCCGACAACAATTGCGGGAAGAGACGGCATTGCAATAACGGCGAGCGAAGCTCCGAGCAACAAGGATCCCGCAATAAGCGTTATGCCGGAACCGAAGTAGTTGCTGATCTTCCCCGCTGTCGGTCCCATAAAGATTCCTACGATGTAGACAAGATATAAAACCGTTGTTATTTCGGTCGAAAGCGAGAAGGGCTCGGCAGTGACCCTGAACGGCAAATAATTGAAAATCGATGAGAAGACAGCAAAACTACCGGCCGCGCAGAAATAGAACGGCCAGAGGTCACGGCGCCGGAGCAGCTCTCCGTATCCGGGAGAATCGATGGCCTCGCCGATTCCCGCAGTTTGGCGCGGCAAGATACGCAGCGCCGCAAAAATTGCAATGAGAATGAGTGCGGATGCTGAGACGAATGCATACCGCCAGTGCAAGGGTGGGTGAATCCAGCCTCCGAGCAGACGGCCGCAGAGCCCGCCGAGGACAGTCGCGGCAACATATGAGCCCATGATAATGCTCAGGCGTGATGTCGGAAGTGTTTTTGCGAGATACGCAGCGAGACAGGTCGTCATGGTAGGGATGAAAATGCCCTGGACAAAGCGCGCGGCGATAAGAAGCCAGATGTTTTCGGTTGCAGCGCAGAGCAGTCCTGCGAGCGCAACGCAGGCGCCGCCTGAGAGGATTATGGGGCGGATAGGTAATCGATCGGCAAGGGCGCCCAGGGGGAGATTGGAAAGGGCCATGCCGAGAATCACCGCCGAGACGCTCAGCGAGACCACGATGGTGTCTGCGTGAAACTCCTGTCTGAGCACCGGCAGAACAGGCTGTGTGATATATATGTTTGCGAATGAGGCAGACACAAGCGCAAAGACCGCTATTTGCAGTTGTATTTCCGAGGGCTCTTTCATGATGTCATATCAGTGCTTCATGACGGCATTGCGCATATAGAAAAGCCCGGCGCGGAAACCGCGCCGGGCCTGCGTCGTTCAATGGTTCTTTGTCTTACTTCTTCGGCGCTTCTGCCGGCTTTTGCTGAGCAGGGGCCTCCGCAGGCTTCTGTGCGGGCGCTTCCGCCGGTTTCTTCGCAGCTTCGGGTGTTGCCGGTGCGGGTGCGGGTGCGGGTGCGCCGCCGGACATTTTCGCTATTTCGTCCTTATTGATATCAACCTTGTAGGTCTTCTTCACGTCTTCGATGAACTTGTCGAACGTGGTCTTTTGACGGTCCATGGTGAGGCGCTGGACAATAATGGGCTTCGCCTTTTCGAACTCAACCGGCGTGCCCTTGATTTCGGTCACTTTGATGATGTGTATTCCGTCCTTCAACGGGATCGGCGGGCTCGGTTGATTCTTCTTCAGGCGGAACGCGACGTTTTCGAGCTGCGGATCAAGCTCTCCGCGCTTGAAGAACCCGATGTCGCCGCCTGCCTTGGCGGACTTGTCTTTTGAAAGATCGGCGGCAACGGCCTTGAAGTCATCGCCCTTCTGAAGGCGTTCCATCGCCTTTTTTGCATCTTCTTCATTCTTCACCACGATCTGGCTCAGGCGCACCTGACCGCTTTCGATAAACTCTTCCTTGTTCTTATCATAGAACTCTTTGATCTCCTGATCGGTCGGCTTCGCCTTCGCCTCGATCTCCTTTTCAAGCATTTTGTTGATCATCACGATCTTCTTGAAGTCCTCGATGCGTTTCTCGACATCCTTTTCCTTGTCGATGCCCCGTTTCTTCGCTTCGAGATAGAGCATCTCCTTCTTCGCGAGCTCGTCGACAAAGCGGGTTGTGCCTTCAGGCCCCTGGAAGAACTGTTTCGCAACATCCGGCAGACCCTTCATCTCTTCCTGTACGTCCTTGGCCGTAATAACCACGTTGTCAACGGTAGCCACGACCGGGCTGCTTCCCCCCTGATCGGCGGGTTTGTTCGCGCAGCCGACGAGCAGGGCGCAGGCGGCAATAGTCATGACAATCTTTTTCATGCGTCGTTCTCCTTCTTTGAGAAATTCAACATTCACATTAACATATTCGAAAATAAAAGTAAAAACAGTGCTTTGCCATGTCTGTTCGGGCCGTGATAGACTGAAGAACCATTGAGCCCGGAGGTGCATGTGCTTGTAACAGGAATCGGCCAGTGTTCCCTTGATTCCCTCGCCTTGATCGATAAATATCCTGCCCCTGATACGAAAACGGAGGCATACGAATGGATAGAGCAGGGGGGTGGTCCGGTTGCGACCGCACTCGTCACACTCTCGCGTCTCGGCGTTGCGACGAGGTTTGCCGGAGTTGTCGGAGATGATGACGCCGGTCGCACGATACTGCAGTCTCTCCTTGAGGAAAATGTAGATACCACCTATCTTGTCGAGAGGGAACGCACGGCTTCTCAGCATGCCTTTATCGCCGTCGAACGCGGCACTGCCGCCAGAACCATCTTCTGGAAACGTCCGACAGGAGCGGCTCTCAAACCCGATGAAATTGACGATGCGTTCTTTCGCGGAAGCCGATTTCTGCTGCTTGATGGTCTGATGCCGGAGGTTTCGCATTCCGCTGTAGAGCGTGCGAAAAGGCTTCGCATCCCTATTATGGTCGATGCGGGGCGTATGCGGGAGGGGATGCTTGATCTCTGCGCTGCCAGCGATTATGTTGTCGGCTCCGAGGAGTTTGCGCGGGAGCTCGGATGGCAGGGAGACCATGAGGCCTTTTTTTCGCGCGTTCGGGAGCTGAACTGGAACACGACGACGATAACGCTCGGAAGCCGCGGAAGCGTAACATATCATGGCTTCAGGATGATCAGGACTCCGGCATTCCGGGTGGATGCAGTCGATTCAACCGGTGCCGGCGACGTGTTTCATGGTGCGTTTCTTGCCGGAATTCTCTCGGAGTGGGAGCTTGAGCTGGCGCTCTTCTTCGCGTCTGCCGCTGCCGCCCTGAAGTGCAGACAGCTCGGCGGCAGAACGGCGATACCGGACTTTCCTGCCGTGGCCCGTTTTATGGCCGATCACGGTCTTCCCCTTCCATGAGTTCGGTTGTCGTCGGCATGAGCGGCGGGGTGGATTCATCCGTCGCCGCATTCCTGCTGAAGCAACAAGGCCACCGAGTATTGGGAGTGAGTTTTCTGTTGTATGAGGCGCGTCTGCGTTCGCAGTATGCCGATGCTCCCTGCTGCTCTCTTGCCTCGATTGAAGATGCCGGTAAGACAGCGGCCCTCCTCGGAGTTGAGCATGAGGTCATTAATCTTCGGGATATCTTCCTCGCAAAAGTCATCGAGCCTTTTATTGCCGCATATGAACAGGGAAAGACGCCGAATCCCTGTATTCTCTGCAATCGCTTCATCAAGTTCCCTTACCTCCTGAAATACGCCGATGCACACGGAGCGCAGTACATCGCAACCGGCCATTATGCGCGTGTCTCGCATGGTGCTTCAGGCCGTGCGGAGCTGAAGAAGGGCCTCGACCCGAAAAAGGACCAGTCGTATGCATTGTACGACCTCGGACAGGATATCCTGCAACGGCTGAAATTGCCGCTCGGAGGACTGCAGAAGGACGAGACGAGGGAGATTGCGCATTCCCTCAATTTGCCTGCCGCGCTGCGTCCCGAAAGTCAGGACATTTGCTTTGTTGATGATGGTGATTACGGCACCTTCGTCGACCGCCTGGCTCATCACGAGCCAGGGCCAATAGTCGATCTCGAAAGCGGCAGGACAGTCGGCCGGCACCGGGGGCTTCATCTCTACACAATCGGTCAGCGCAAACGCCTTCCCGCCCTGGGAAGGCCGGTATATGTCGTGCGTCTCGATACAACACTCAATGCGCTTTTCATCGGTCCGCGCGAGATGGCGCTGACGCTGACATGCTGCGCCGGAGGACTGCGATGGATCGTTCCTCCCGGCGACTTTGCCGCCGACGCCGGACATTTCAGGGCGACGGCGAAGATCCGCTCGACGATGCCGGACGAACCGGCGCACGTCGTTATAGAAGACGACGGGGCAACGATAACGTTCGATCAGCCGCAGTGGGCCCCGGCGCCGGGGCAGAGCGCGGTTTTATATGATGATGATCGGGTGCTCGGCGGAGGTGTTATCAGAAACTGTTAGCCTGCATTATGCGTGGCCGGCGTGTGATATTCGTTCTCAAGCGAGCTGATTAGTCCCTGTGCGGCATTGAAAGCATAATCGTGAGCCGGACACAGTGGCCGCAACAGTCTCTTTCCCCTGCCCGCTCGCGCGGGCCGTGAAAACTCAGGCACCTCGCTTTGAAACGAACAGCCCGCACCAGTATTCGCCTAATAGCAATGAATTAATGTTTTCCATAAGTGAACATAATGAATAATATGGGCTGATTATCAGCCAGTTATGCTAATCTATACCATTCTGTTTTCGAGGTGCGTATATGCAGGGAAAAGTTGTTTCGGTCAATATCAGCACAAAAAAAGGGGAAAGAAAGACCCCGGTTGCAGAGGTCCGTTTTGTGGAGAACAAAGGCATCGAAGGTGATGGTCATGCCTCTTCGGAAACGCATCGACAAGTAAGTCTGCTCGCGATAGAGAGTATCCGCAAGATGCAGCAGATGGGGCTCGATGTCAAACCCGGCGACTTTGCCGAGAACGTTACCACCGAGGGGCTCGACTTGCCGGCCCTGCCGGTCGGCACGCGCCTGAAGATCGGACAGAATGTCCTGGCGGAGGTGACCCAGATCGGCAAGGAATGCCATGACCGCTGCGCCATCTATTATCAGGCGGGCGATTGCGTCATGCCCAAAGAGGGAATCTTCATCAGGATATTCACGAGCGGCGTCGTCAAGCCCGGCGATGAAATCCTTGTATCGCTGCGCCAGCCGCTTGAATATCACGACGTAGACAATCTCCAGCCGCCGCAATGATCTCGGTTGCCGTCATAACCCTGAGCGACAAGGGGGCTGCCGGCCAGCGTGCCGATACGAGCGGGCCTTTGATTGCCGAGATGCTCTCCGGTATAGCCGAGGTGCGCTTTTACGACATCCTTCCGGACGAGCGGGAGCAGATCCGCAATAAACTCATCCAGTATGTGGACAGGGTCGATCTCATTCTCACTACGGGCGGAACAGGCCTTGCCCCGCGTGACGTGACGCCCGAGGCGACGCTGGATGTCGTCGAGCGTGAAATCCCGGGCATTGCCGAGGTGATGCGCGCGGAGGGGATGAAGAAGACCGATCGTTCGATGCTTTCGCGGGCTGTTGCGGGGGTGCGGGGAAAGACACTCATCATCAATCTTCCCGGCAGTCCGAAGGCGGTGCGCGAGAACCTTTCGGTCATTCTCGGTGCAATCCCGCATGCGGTGGAAAAGATCAAGGGCGATCCGGGTGAGTGCGCGCGATGAGCGGCGACGTCTCGCTTCCGCTCGCCTTTCTTGCAGGATTTCTTTCATTTCTCTCCCCATGCGTTCTGCCGCTCGTGCCGGCCTACATCTCGATGATCTCCGGGCTGAGCATAGCGGAGTTGCGCGACGAGAAGCATCGCATGGGACCGGCCCTGGTGAAAACGGCCGCCTTCATTGCGGGATTCTCAACGGTGTTTATCGCGTTGGGGGCGTCATCCTCATTACTCGGGCGCCTTTTTCTACAGTATCAGGATGCATTGCGCATCGGCGGCGGAATCCTTACGATTATCTTCGGACTCTTTATCGCCGGAGCGGTGAAGCTCGATTTCCTGATGCGCGAACGCCGTATGCATGCGCCGGTTCATACCGGCACCGTCGGGGCGTTTCTGATTGGCATCAGCTTCGCTGCGGGCTGGACCCCGTGCATCGGCCCGATACTCGGCACTATCCTGGTGTATGCAGGTTCGCAAGGCTCGGCAGGATACGGGCTCATGCTCCTGTCGGTCTACTCGCTCGGGATGGCCGTCCCGTTTGTGCTCGCGACCGTCGGCATGAACTTCTTCTTCTCATATGCAGAGGCGCTGCGCAGGCATATGCGTGCCCTTACGGTCGTGAGCGGGGTTGTGCTCATCTGTTTCGGTATACTGCTCCTGACGAATTCGTTCGGAACATTCGCGGGCTATTTCCCTGATTTCGGTATCAAACTGTGAGGGTGTCATGAAAGAGCGGTTCGAATTTCAGTCGATTGAAGAAAAGTGGCAGGGCTACTGGGCCTCAAGGAGTCTGCACCGGTCCGAAACCGATGCGCGGAAGGAAAAATTCTATTGCCTCGAGATGTTCCCGTACCCGTCGGGCAAGATACATATGGGGCATGTCCGCAATTACGCAATCGGCGATGTCATCGCGCGTTACAAGCGGATGCGGGGCTTCAACGTCCTTCATCCGATGGGATGGGATGCATTCGGCCTGCCCGCTGAAAACGCCGCGATAAAGAACAAGCTCCATCCGGCAAAGTGGACCTACGACAATATCAGCTTCATGAAGCAGCAGCTGAACCGCATGGGGCTCAGCTATGACTGGGAGCGCGAAGTAACGACCTGTAGCCCTGAATATTACCGCTGGAATCAATGGATATTCCTGAAGATGCTCGAACGCGGCCTCGCCTACAAGAAGGCGTCGTTTGTAAATTGGTGTCCTGACTGCGTGACGGTCCTTGCGAACGAACAGGTGATCGACGGCCGTTGCTGGCGCTGCGACAGCGAAGTCGTTCAGAAGGAGCTGGAACAGTGGTTTTTCCGTATCACGCACTATGCCGAAGAGCTGCTGCAGGGATGCGATGCGCTGACCGGCTGGCCGGAGCGCGTCGTGGCGATGCAGAAGAACTGGATAGGCAAGAGCGAAGGCGTTGAAGTCGACTTCCCGATTGAGGGCATGGAACGCAGCCTGCGCATTTTTACTACGCGGCCCGATACGCTCTTCGGCGTGACGTTCATGTGCATCGCGCCGACTCATCCGCTTGCGGGCCTCATCTGCCGCGATGCCGCAGGGCTCGATGCGATTAAGGCCAAGTACGGCAAGGTCGATGAGAAAGAGGGGCTGCGCTCCGACTATCATGCTATCAATCCGTTGACCGGCGGGCGGGTTCCGATATTCATCGCGAACTTCGTGCTCATGGAATACGGCACCGGAGCCATCATGTCGGTTCCGGCCCATGATCAGCGTGATTTTGAATTCGCGCAGAAGTACAACCTGCCGGTGAAGATCGTCATTACGCCGGAGGATGGTTCGGGGACCGGGAGGCACGTCGATGGGTGTGCCGAAGGACTGCAGCAGGCATTCGAGGACGACGGCGTGCTGGTTGATTCCGGTCAGTTCAACGGGCTTGTCGGCGTTGATGCGCGGCGGGCGATTATGGATTTCATCGAGCAGCAGGGGCTCGGAACAAGGCTGACGAATTTCAAGCTCCGCGACTGGGGTATCTCGCGCCAGCGCTATTGGGGAACTCCGATCCCGGTGATCTATTGCGATGTGTGCGGCATCGTTCCGGTGCCGGAGGACCAGCTGCCGGTCATTCTTCCGGAAGATGTTGCATTTACGGGTGCGGGCGCATCACCGCTGGCGGAGTCCGCATCGTTTTACAATACCGCCTGTCCCCGGTGCGGCGCTGCTGCCCGTCGTGAAACGGACACGATGGACACCTTCGTAGACTCATCGTGGTACTTTGTGCGGTACTGCTCGAAACAGCATGAGCATGCCTTTGAGCGGGTGAATGTCGATTACTGGATGCCGGTAGATCAGTACATCGGCGGGATAGAACACGCGGTGCTTCATCTGTTGTATTCGCGCTTCTTCACGCGCGTATTGCGCGACATCGGCGTCGTGCAGGTCGCGGAGCCGTTCAGCAATCTGCTGACGCAGGGCATGGTCTGCAAGGAGACATGGCGATGCGAAGAGCACGGCTGGATCTTTCCGGAAGAGGCTGCGGGTGGGGCCTGCGCGCAGTGCGGCAAGCCGGTCGAGCGCGGACGTGTCGAGAAGATGTCGAAGTCCAAGAAGAACGTGATCGACCCCGACGCGCTCATTCAGCGGTTCGGTGCGGATACGATGAGGCTCTTTTCACTCTTTGCTGCCCCTCCGGAGCGCGATCTTGAATGGTCCGACAAGGGCGTTGAAGGGGCATACCGTTTCATCAACAAGCTCTGGAACACGGTGTTCAGGAATATCGAAGCCATACGCCCGACGCGTGCCTGCTCGTTCGACGGTGCTTCGCTTCAGGCGTCCGCAGCAACTGCGCTCTTGCGCAAAACCCACCAGACGATCAGGAAGGTCACCGACGACATCGAGAAGGATTACCATTTCAATACGGCCATAGCCGCCCTGATGGAACTGGTCAATGAGATGGCGGCCTTTACTCCGCAGAGCGAGACGGACCGTTCCGTGCTCGGCTGCGCCATGCGCAACGCCGTGCTCATGATATCTCCCTTTGCCCCGCATGTTGCCGAGGAGCTCTGGGAGGCGCTCGGCGAGGGCGCAAGCGTCTTCGAGCAGCCATGGCCGGCCTGGGATGCCGCGCTCGCGAAGGACGAGGAGATCGAACTGGTCGTCCAGGTGAACGGCAGGCTGCGCGCCAAGATAGTCGTACCGGCAGGACTGTCGGAAGAGGCTGCGCGGGAGAAGGCGCTTGCCGATCCGAAGGTGGCCGAACACACTGCGGGGAAACAGATTGTCAAGATCCTGGTTGTGCAGGGCCGGCTCGTGAATATCGTGATGAAGTGAACCGGTTTTAGGCACAGTGCGGGTTAACGGAGATGATGAACGAATGATGAGGAGACCTCGGTGAAAAAGCTTATCCTGCTGGCTGTTGTCATAGGAATCTTCCTGACCGGATGTGGTTATACCCTCCAAACGAGGGCGAATCTGCCGTTTCAGGAGATCGATCTCGGGCGAATCGAAAACAAGACGGCGGAGCCGAAGATAGAAGACCGTATGACCCGGAACCTGGGCGATGTCCTGATGGAATACGGCTTTGCGCTTTCGCCGGGGGCACGCTACCGCATCGAAGGGGAGGTCCGCTCATTTGTGCTGACAGTGCTGTCGGAAGTTTCCCTTACGGCAGCCCAGTATCAGGTAACCGCAACAGTGGGCATGCGGCTGGTCGACACGCAGACCGGAAAAATCGTACCGATAGAGAACATCAGCAGCCCCTATGTAACGTCATTCAGCGCATCCGGCAGGCTTGAAAACATCCTTGCTCAAAAGGAGATTGCCACGAACTCCGCACTGCGCGATCTGTCGCAGCGCATTGTTCAGCAGCTCGTCTACGATAAGCGTCTCTTTGAAACGCAGCCTGCAAAGACGACCCCGGCCGAGCCCCCTGCACAGCCGGCGCCGGCGGTGAAATGAGCCGCAAGCAGTTCATGCAGGAGCTGGAGCGCAAGCTCCCGCAGCCGGTTTATCT
>Ga0187786_10000165_pt1 | contig 21629 bp, 22 predicted proteins | sample 0815_BV2_10_20_M_FD_132449 | JGI IMG/M metagenome (GOLD analysis project Ga0187786, IMG submission 132449) | Tropical peat soil microbial communities from peatlands in Department of Meta, Colombia - 0815_BV2_10_20_MG | ecosystem: Environmental > Terrestrial > Soil > Wetlands > Peat | place...
CTATGACTTTCACCCCCAGTTCCACTGCTAAAAACACGGCCCGGTCTCCATCAGTGAATCCTCCCCAGTTATAAACATTGGCTAAAGGAGTACTTTGAGTAGTTCCAATTACTCGAAGAAGTTCCGGAACATATTTTGATATTTTTTTAAAGTTATCTCCATGGGCATGGACCACCATAACCGATCCTAACCTGTTAGCCTTAAAAATAGTATCCATCCTTCCATCAAGATCCGTTACTATGATATCAGGGACTATATTTTCTTCCAAAAGGGCCGTGGTAGCTCCATCGGCAGCTATTAACAGAAAATCATCCAATTCTATCTTCTTTAGTTCAATAATATTCCGTTTAAGAGACGGACCAGCACCAAAAACAATTGTCTTCTCTTTAACCGGGATTTCATTCCAAGCTAAACTACCCTGAATATATAACAATCTATCTAGTAGCTTTGCAGACTCTTCATCATCATAGCGGCTGAATCCGAAGTCTTCCAGAATTTTTTCATACCAAATCATCCACTGGGATATCTCCATATGAATAGGTTATATGTCATGGGAATATAAATTTAGATTACTTACGATTAGTCTAGATACTTGGAGGATTTTGAAGATGGATGAAACTTTGTTAATGATACCAGGGCCCACCAGGGTTGCCCCCCGGGTCCTGAAAGCCATGTCCGAGAACATTGTAAACCACCGAAGTGCCATATTCGGCCAGATATTATCTGAAACCACTCAGATGATGTCCGATGTTTTCCGTACCACCAATAAGTCCTACTTAATAACTGGCTCAGGCACAGCCGCCATGGAAGCTGCCATGGTAAACATCCTAAAGAAGGATGATAAGGTCCTGAACATAGTGAGTGGAAAATTTGGTCAGCGCTTCATGCAAATCACCGAAGCTCACGGAGGCAACTCTTTACCCCTGGAAGTAGAATGGGGTCACGCTGTAAATCCTGATGAAGTTGGATTCCTTTTAGAAGAACACGAAGATATTAAAGCCGTTACTGTAGTGCACAACGAGACATCAACAGGTGTAGTAAACCCTATAAAACAATTAGGTAAAATTCTAAGGGATTACGAAGCTCTGTACGTGGTAGATACAGTGTCTTCGTTGGCTGGGGATGATGTGGAAGTGGATGACTATGGAATTGATATCTGTGTAACTGGCTCCCAGAAATGTCTGGCAGCACCCCCTGGTATGGCTGCCATAACTCTTTCTAAAGATGCCTGGGACGTGGTTAACAAAACGGATTCTGCAAGTTACTACCTCAACCTTAAAAAGTACAAAAAGAGTGGCGATGGTGAGCCGCCAGAAACACCTTTCACCCCCTCAGTATCACTGATGTATGCTATGCACGAAGCATTGCAGGTTATTGTAGAGGAAGGTCTCAAAAATAGAGTTAACAGACACAAAATAGCTGCAAAAGCCACCCGTAATGGTATAAAAGCTTTGGATCTGGAACTTTTCCCTAAAGAAGAAGTTTCATCCACCACTGTCACGGCAGTGCGGATGCCGGAGGGAGTTACCGATGGTGAGTTTAGAGGTACCATGCGTAACAAGTACCGGGTTGAATTAGCGGGAGGACAAGATCATCTCAAAGGTAACATCTTCAGAATCGGCCACATGGGTAACATCACCCACCGTGAGCTTATAAGCACGTTCTCTGCTATGGAAATGACCCTGAGAGAGTTGGGCTTTGATGTGGAGATGGGAGAAGGTGTGGCTGCCGTAGCAGATACGTACCTACCGGAGGGCTTGTAGTCCTTCTCTTTTTTTTATTTTAAAATTAGCTGTTTCTTTAATTTTTAAAGTTCAAACCACTCCATATTAAGTTCAAACTCCTTAAATTCTTCTATATTAAACTTCTTCATTCTACGTATTTAAGTTCAAACTTCCTTCATCATGGCGGCGATGGTTTTAAGAATTATAGGTCCATCCATCCGCAGTTGTCGGAAGATGTAGGTAGGGCGCAAGTAGAACTGTCTGAATGCCTTTTTTTGCATGGTTTTAAGTTCATCCATTGAACAGTCCACTGTTTCCATTACCGGGGAAAGTAAAGTGTACTTGGACCAGTCTTTAACTTTGAGAATGTTGTTTTCCACTGCTTCCTTGTAGAATCTGGTACCGGGGTAAGGTGTGGCCAGAGAAAAAAGGGCGTAAGAGGGGTTAAGTTCTCTTACAAAATTAATGGTTCTACCAATGCTGTCCCGGGTGTCTCCTGGCATTCCCAGAACCACAGAAGCAATGGTTCGGATATTATGTTTCCTTGATAGGGTAAATGCACTGCGGATTTTGTCAATGGTTATCTGCTTGTTTACTCGGTCCAGTTGCTGCTGGTCAGCAGATTCCACACCTAAAAACATGGTAATGCATCCCGAATCGCTCATTTTTTGCAGCATGTTGCTAGACAAAGTGTCGGCCCGGGCAGTGCATCCCCAATATATATCTAGGTCTCGTTCCATTATTTCTTCGCATATCTGTTCGACCCGAGTGGGTTTCAGGGTGAAAGTGTCATCCATGAAGGCAATCATTCCTGCGTCATGATGATCTATGAGGTATTCCATCTCGTCGACTACATTTTTGGGGGACCTCATGCGAAGTTTACGTCCATGAAGGGCAGCAGAAGCACAAAAAGAACATTGCATGGGACATCCTCGGCCAGATATCATGGTGGCAGTGTGCAGTTTCATATTTAGAATCTTGTAATGGTCCATGGGAAGAAGATGTCTGGCTGGAAATGGCAGTTCATCCAGATTGGCAGTTGCAGGACGAGGAGAAGTTACTACATCACCATAAGCAATTCCTTTAACTTTTTTCAGGTCTCCACCATCTTCCAGGGTCTGTACTAATTCCAGCATGGTGTACTCGCCCTCACCAATTACCACCAGATCTACATAATCTTTTTCCAGGATTTCGGAATAATTAAAAGAAGGATGGTAACCACCTAAAACAACCATAGCATCAGGACAGGTATTTTTAGATAGTTTAGCCGTCTCCATGGCCTGATCAATAGTGGGAGTTAGAGCTGTGATGGCTATTAATTGAGGGGAAGCGTTACGTATGGCCTGTTCTAATGATTCCCAGTCCATCTCCAAAGCCGCACTGTCTATGATCTCCACTTCAACCCCGTCATTCTCCAGTACCGCAGCTATATATGCAATTCCCAGAGGAGGAGCTACTAATCCAATGAATTTATACTTGGAAGAAGTGTAGGGCGGGTTTATTAACAGAACTTTCATTTTGACACCTCTGGTAATGGAATTCCTTCTTTACGGTCTACAACAAACTCTAAAAGATAAGGTTTCTTTAGTTTTAAAACCTTCTCTACTATGTCGGATATCTGTTCTGGATTATTGATCTGTTGTCCTTCTATATGATAGGCTTGGGCTAGAGGTACAAAGTCGGGATTTTCCAGTGCCACTTGATAGGGACCATCATAAAACAGTTCCTGCCATTGTTTTATTATTCCCAGTTCCTGGTTATTAATAACAGCAATTAGTACCGGCAGTTTTAGTTCGCTTATAACTGCCAATTCTTGAATGGTCATCTGGAATCCGCCGTCTCCTACCACCAGTAAAATGTTTTTTTCAGGGCGGGCTAAACTGGCCCCTACTGAAGCAGGTAATCCATAGCCCATAGGACCAAATCCGCCGGAAAAAAGCAATGAACAAGGTTCTTGGACAGTTCTAAGGAAGTTCACCCAGGTAGTGTGACTTCCGGCGTCGTTAACTATTATGACATCTTTTGAAGCGTTTAAAATCTCATTTATGGCTCTTTGAGGTTTCATTGGGACACCAGGGTAATCTGTGTTTATATTGTGGTGAGAATTATGGTTTTGGACTTCTTTTATCCACTCCACGGTGCTTTTCAATTTCACCCTCTGGATCTGATCCATAAATTCACCAGCATCGGCCTTTATTTTAAATTCACCCTGCAGTACGTTTCCATCCATATTAACATGAATCAGGACGGCGTTTCCTAACCCTACAATCGTACGCTCCGATAAACGACAACCAACAGCCAGAACAACATCGGCATTTTTTCCAGCATAATTAGCAGCGTCGGTTCCACGAAGCCCTATCAAACCCAAAGCAAGTGGATGGTCTTCGGGTATGATACCCCGAGCATGATAGGTAGTGGCCACTGGAACTTCATTTTCTAAGGCGAACTTTCTTATTTTATCTGCGGCCCCCGACCAAATAACTCCGGCGCCAGCTATTATGAGGAGCTTATCCGATTTTTCAAGGAGGTTGAACACTTCTTGAAGTTTAAAAAGTTCTAAGTTTGGTGAAGAAGATTCTGTTCCCAGGAGTGATTTATCTAAATCCGCTGTTAAAACATCCTTAGGAATATTTAGATGTATAGGTCCAGTTTTATCAGTTTTAAGGATTTTAATTGCTTTTTTTAATTTCAAAACTCCATCTTCAGGGCTTTTTATATCAAAACTTTTCAAGGTTATGGGTTTAAAAACATCTAACTGTTTTACATCCTGAAAAGTGTTCTTGCCCTTCAGTTTGGTAGAAACATCGGCAGTTATAACCAGTAGCGGTACCGAGTCTTTGTATGCAGTAGCTACTCCCATTACCAGGTTAAGAGCACCGGGTCCGGCAGCTGCTATACAAACTCCCATACCCCCTGAAGCACGTGCATATCCATCGGCAGCATGGGCAGCTCCCTGTTCGTGACGCATCAGGATATGTTCCAGGTTTGAATTCTTTAAAGCTTCATAAAAAGGCAATATTTGTTCACCAGGGTGGCCGAAGACATATTTAACTCCTTCTTTTTCCAATATACGAGTCATTGCCTTGGCACATCTAATTCCCTCTCCCTGACTCATGGAATACATTATGTACTTGGGAGTCTATTAAATTTTCCACCGGCACTATGAATCCAACTGGATATCTTAGCTAACTGAATATCCTAAGCCGAGGTAAAAATTATGAAGTAAATGAAACAGATATAGTAAGTAGAATATAATGCAATTGATGGGAGCGGAGGGTATAGCATGTCCGGAGAAGAAGATATTTCGTGGGAGTCAGGAAGAATATTTAAGCCCCACCCCCAGCTAGTCAAAAATAGTAATATTCAAATATGGATGGAAGAGCACCAGATCCAGGATTATGATGAACTTCTAGAAAAAGCTGCCCAAAACCCGGAATGGTTCTGGGACCAGATGGCCCAGGAATTAGACTGGGAAAAACCTTACCAAAAAGTCTTAAAATGGGACGCGCCACATTCTGAATGGTTTTTAGAGGGGAAGTTTAATTTAGTCCACAATGCCCTGGATCGACACGCCCATGGACCCCTTAAAGATAAAATAGCATTTATCTGGGAAGGAGAAGATGGTAAGGTAAAAAAAATAAGTTATGAAGAACTCTACCACGAAGTTAACCTCTTTGCCAACGCACTAAAAAGTTTAGGAGTAAAGAAGGGGGATACCGTTAGTATTTATCTCCCCATGATACTGGAGCTACCCATAGCTATGCTGGCCTGTGCCAAGATCGGTGCTGTTCATTCCGTGGTATTTTCCGGTTTTTGGGCAAAAAGATTCCAGGAAAGAATTAATGAAGCCCAGTCTAAGGTGGCCATAACTGCTGATGGTTTTTTCAGACGAGGAAAAACATTAACTCTCAAAGAGAATGTGGACAGTGTTTTAAAAGATGCCCCCACCATAGAAAAACTCATAGTGGTCCAACATGCCAATTTACCTGTGAAAATGACCGAAGGCCGGGATTTATGGTGGGATGAGGCCACAGAGAATATGAGCCAGGAATACTCTACCGTAGTTATGGATTCAGAAGATCCTCTTTTCATATTATACACCTCTGGAACTACTGGCGTGCCTAAGGGAGTATTACACGTCCATGCCGGATATGCAGTGGGAGTTTATACTACCTTGAAATTCGTTTTTGACCTGAAAGAAGACGACATATGGTGGTGTGCGGCAGATATTGGTTGGATAACTGGTCACAGTTATATAGTATACGCTCCTCTACTTCTAGGAGTTACTTCTGTTATCTATGAAAGCACCCCTGATTATCCCGATCCGGGACGTTTCTGGAGCATGGTAGAAAAATACAAAGTTAACGTGTTTTACACAGCCCCTACCACCATCCGTATGTTCATGAAATACGGGGAGCAGTGGCCTGAAAAATATGATTTAAGTTCTTTAAGACTATTAGGAAGTGTGGGGGAACCTATAAATCCTAAAGCCTGGCTCTGGTACCGGGAAAATATAGGAGGAGGAAGTTGTCCTGTTATGGATACCTGGTGGCAGACTGAAACAGGCATGCACCTTATAACTCCCCTTCCCATCAGCCCTTTAAAGCCAGGATCAGCTGTTAAGCCATTTCCCACCATCAAAGCAGATGTGGTGGATGATGATGGAAATTCAGTAGTGGGAGCAGGGGGTCATTTGGTAATTAAGTCTCCCTGGCCTTCTATGTTTCGTACATTATACCGAAATCCGAAGCGGTACCTGGAAGCCTACTGGAGCACCTTTCCAGGGATTTATCTAAGTGGAGATGTGGCATGTATTGACCGAGACGGATATTTTTGGGTGCAGGGAAGAGAAGATGATGTTTTAAATGTTTCTGGCCATCGCATAAGTACGGCTGAAGTTGAATCCGCCCTGGTAAGCCACTTAGCAGTGGCAGAAGCAGCAGTAGTTGGTAAGCCCCATCCATTAAAGGGTGAAGACATATCGGCATTTGTAATACTAAAAGAAGACTCTAAAACATTGAAAAACTTAGAAGCAACCCTTAGAGATCATGTTCGTAAAGAGATCGGACCCATAGCAACGCCGGCAACCATAATATCCGTAACTGATTTACCCAAAACCCGTTCCGGTAAGATCATGCGTCGGGTGATTAAGGCCCTGGTTAAAGGAGAAGATCCAGGAGATACAAGTACACTGGCAAATCCAGAGGCAGTTCAAGGGCTTCAAAAGGTAATAAAAGAGTTTTAATCCTCTTTTTCCTGGTAACTTCCATTGTATTCGCCGGAACCTTCCACTGCAAATACCACTCCTTGAGCTATTCTTTCACCTTTTTTGAGGGTGTAATCATATTCTCCCTGATTTACCAGTAAGAACTGCAGAGTTCCGTAGAATCCAGGATCTCCCAGAGCAGTGTGGATGGTTATAAACGATCTTAACAAAGTTGATCGGGGGATGTACAGCATGGAATATCCCTTTGGGATTTTTATTTTACGATCAACAGTTACAATATAAGCAGTCTTGGGCTTAAGAGTGTAAAGTGGCGGTTTTAGAGGTTCCAGGTCCGGTAAATCTTTCACATCATCAACCAGTGAACCTGACCCTGCTTGCCTATATATTTCATCCACCCGCAGATCAATTCCTGCCGGTTGTATTAATTCTTTAAAGCTAGAAAATAGTTTATTGAGTTCGCTTTCACCCAGCATGATATTTCTCCTTATTTCTTAAATTAGATTATGAAATTAGGGTTAATAAAGTTAATAATTCCCACTAAATTTACAGTTTAATGAATATTTTTCTGCGATACATTCCATAGGCAATCAAACCCCAGAAGACAATGATCAACAATCCCCACAGTAATATGCCCCATGTTTCTCCTGCTAAATTAATTAAATTGTTGCTTAAGATGTCATAAACACTTATATAACCAGAAGGACCTTTAAAAAGATTCATATGTAGAAAGATAGCCATGAAAATGGATAATATGTATATAACCAGAGCGTTGCGTCCTAACGGAAGTGCAGCGAGAAATATACTTTTTCTGGGTTTTACATCTAAATAGGCGTATAAAAAGGATAAAAAGAGGATTCCTATTCCGGCAGTGATTAAAATGAAGCTGGAAGTCCAAAGTTGCTTGTTGATGGGTAGTACAGTTGATATCAAAAGTCCCAACAATATCAATAAAGATCCCCACCCCCCATATGTCCCTAAATTTTTCCGGTTAAAACGTCGAGTTTGAAGATTTTTCCCGAAAAACATGCCAAACAAGACCAGAGCAGTAGCAGGGATAATTGAGAGGATCCCCTCTGGATCGGTTTTTGCAGTGTACATATTGTTGGGAGTGAGTATTTGAACATCGATCCAGTCATCTATGGTGTTTCCCTGAGTCAAAGTACCCGGAATTACGTCAGGAGCACCAACAGCCAGTAAAATATAGCTGTGAATTAGTATTAATGATACTGCGGCTATTAAAACCCATCGTGGCTTTGATCTGGCCAGAAGAGCAGCAAAAAGGGATGCTAATGCAATAAGTTGCAGCACACCCATGATCCTAACAGACATTAGTCCTTCTAGGGACATCTTGCCACTAATCCAGTTAATAAATACCCCAATAGCAAAGAGGGCAACTACTCTATAGATGAAATGGCCCCAAAGAACCCTTGATGGTTGTTCTGAGCGTTTTTTAAAAGAATATGCCATTGAAACTCCAACAATGAATAGAAATGAAGGAAAAACAAGATCAGCCAGGGTTAGTCCGTTCCAGGGGGCGTGGATTAACATTGCAGGAGTTACTTGAGAAACTGCCAAATAATTAACCAGTATCATTAAAGCTACAGTTATGCCCCTGAACACGTCCAGTGACACTACTCTTCTATTAGTGACCATTAAAACTCCTATAACTATTAAATAACCTCTTACTATTCTAAATTAGATTTTATCTACTAAAAAAATTTAGGTTTGTGAGAATTCTTCAGGGAAATACAGATCTCTCCATGCGATCATATCAATTTCCTTATTTTGTGAATCAACGACATTGGAACTCAGCATAATGACTTTCTCGCCTTTAACTAAACTTAAAGGGATTGATATTACCATGTAGTAATCAGATGATATTATTCCTGGTGATTGATCACTTTGTACACTGTTATTGGCTTTAATTTCATAAGAGGCCTTGTTGTTTTGAACTGTAATATCTATGCGCTTGAACTGTGTACCATTCCACATGCGAAGTTTGAAATTGTGAATAAGATTATTATCAATCCGGTCGGCGGTTTCTAAAACTATGTACAAGTAATTATTATCATAGGCCAACCCTAAAGCACTTAAATCATCTGCTGGTTTTAAAAGTTCAGTTCTAGTATCCATACGGATATCTTGGAAGGTGGAATTTGGCATAATTCCCAGAGAAAAATCAATTCCATTTTCCTCTTCTATTTCTATTTTAGGATAGACTGCAAAGAGTTCATTGGTCCTTATGAATGACTTGAGATAATCATTAGTTAAAAAAAGCTGGCTGTGATATTTGTTTAATCCATTCAGTTTGATATTTTCCTCATTAGAGCTAAGATTTAACAACATCCACTTAGCATCCAATGCTAAAACTTCGTAAGGGGGCAACAAATTATCTCTGGGAATGTAAGAACCAGGAGTAGGCCATTTAAGACCTTTATGAACCAGATAAGTATAATTTTTTCCAGTGTAATTAGCTTCCAGAGCAGCATAACGTACAAAAGCACTGGTAGCCAGGTGATCAGTATGATCGTCACCATCATCAGGATAAAAGATAATTGTAGGTTTAAAATCTTTAATTATAGTCTTCACATTATTAGCAACATTGGCACCAGTAAAAGATGCATTTTTTTGGTACGAATAATTGTAAGGAGACTGATTGAACGAATTGAAATCATTGCTACTTTGATAGGGGCTATCCCAGTAATCTTCGAACATAGATTTAAGACCGGCGTCTGGATACCCCAAAAAGATTATTTCGCTTTGATTTAGGCCTAATGCACTTACAGCAGCTATTAATTCACGGTGTCTTAGTTCCGGCAGGGTTTCATTAGCAGTGCTATTAGAACTTGCTAAAAAATTTTTAAACATATCTTTACCATGGGAACCTGAACCATCCGTCATGCTGACCACTAAAATAGTCGCATTCTTCTCTTTTGCCCTTTGTATGATACCTGCTGTTCCCAATGTTTCATCATCAGGGTGAGGGGCGAAAATTAGGATGCGATCTGCAGCACTGAATTCAGGAAAGTTCTCATAGGTAGTTTGAGGTTCATAACTCCAGGAAAGATAAAATAAGAGTGATATTATAGCTAAAATAAAAACTCCACTTATGATAAACGTTGTTCGATTGGATTTTTTCAACTGTGAATTATTTTTATCAACCATATTCCCTACCTATTTTTTAGCCTTAGCCTCACATATATAAATAGTTATATGTGAATTCATGAAAAACCATTGTAAGAGTTATTATGAAAGAAAATACTGAATTTAAAGAGTTTAATGATTGTTTTTAGATGATAACAAGGTTTTTTTTAGTTTGATCCGTAACAAGAAATTATACTTAAGTTACTTGGTTATAAATTAGATTAAGGTGTAAAAAATGGATAACGTGAAAAACCACTTCCAGGAAGAGGCAGAGATATTTGACGGACTTATTAAGACCCTGATCCCACATTATCAGGATATGATCCGGGCTCTGGTTTGTACTCTTCCATTCCACTCTCAAGAAGAAATAACAATTTTGGATATAGGTTCCGGAACAGGTAACGTGTCCCTTGCATTAAAAGAGAGGTTTCCAAATGCACATATAACCTGTCTGGACCTGGCTGAAAAGATGATCCAACAGACCCGGGCTAAAATGAACGATTATTCAGATGTGAATTATGTAGTGGGCGATCTACGCGATTTAAATACTGAAAATGAGTACGATGCCATAGTAAGCTCCTTAGCCATCCACCACCTGTCCCGTGCAGAATACCAATCCTGCTATGGTAATATTTACACCGCTTTGAAAAGTGGAGGAGTGTTTTACAATGCAGATAATCTTCAATCCTCATCAAAATATCTAAACCAGGTTTATATAGAAAGATGGAAAGATTTCATGCTCCAACATCACGACTCGGAAGAAATTGATAATGTTTGGTTTCCTAAACATTATGAAGAAGATAATCCACAACCCTTATCGGACCATCTAGATTGGTTAAAAGAAGCAGGATTTCAAGATGTGGATGTGGTTTGGAAATATTATTATTTTGGAGTCTATGGTGGGAAGAAATAAACAAAAAATTAATTTAAGTTCCCAGAACTTGTTCAACCATCCATTCTGGCTTGAATTCCATGATATCAGTGTATCCTTGTCCCGTACCTAAAAATAGTATGGGTTTTTGGATTACATAACCAATGGACAATGCCGCACCACCTTTAGCATCTGCATCGGCTTTGGTAAGGATAATACCGTCTAATCCAACAGCATCGTTGAATTTACTGGCCTGTTCCACTACATCGTTACCAGTCAGAGCATCACCAACAAAAATAACTAGATCTGGTTTCACTACCCTTTGGATCTTTTTCATTTCATCCATGAGATTGGTGTTGGTCTGCATTCTCCCGGCGGTGTCAATGAAAACTAATTCCTTCTTTTTAGCACGGGCATGTTCTACAGCGTCGTAGGCGACAGCAGCAGGATCTGCACCCTTTTGATGCTTTATAATTTTCACATTGAGGTTTTCAGCATGATGAGTTATTTGTTCAATTGCACCAGCCCTAAATGTGTCCGAAGCAGCTATGACTGGTGTGAAACCCTGAGAAACAAAATAATTAGCCAATTTGGAGATAGTAGTGGTTTTACCTGTACCATTGATCCCTACAAACATGATCTTAAGGGGGTTGCCGCCTTTTTTGGCATCCTGAGCCAGGGCTCTGATATCAGGGCCTGCCACCATAAGAATTTCAGATATGGCTTTTTTAAGCGCTTCCTGAGTGTATTTGGCCACATCACTTCTTCTTTTAATCTTACGGCCCACCAAATCAGTTTCTACCGATTTAATGATCTTCTCAGCAACTTCCAGTGCCACATCCCCCTCTAAAAGGGACAATTCAAGATCAAAAAGAATATCCTCAATATCTCCCTCAGATATGGTTTTGTGGGTGGCAAATCCAAAAACTCCGGGTTCACTTTCTGGAGAATCCTTTACAGATTCTTTTATAGATTCCAATTCCAGAGAATCATCCGATTCAGACTCATTCTTTTCATCAGTAGATTCACTTTTCCCCGATTTTTTGCGAAATATTGAAAACCGAGAAGTCTTCTCTTTTTCTGTTGATTCAGAAGCTTCTTTTTCAGAAGTTGAATCCTTGATTTCTTGTTTAGATGTAGTTATTTCAGGAGTTTTTTGTCCTTTAGAAGTTTTGGGGGTGGGTTTTTCCTTTTTAGAAGTTTTGGAGGTAGATTTTTCCTTCTTAGGAGTTTTTTTATCTTTAAACACTTCAGGTTCAGTACTCTGTTTATCTGAACCTCCGGATGGAACTTCATCCTCCGAAAGTTTGTCGGAGAGTTTACCTACCGTGCCATTGAATTTCTTCTTTAAGGATTCAAACAAGAGACTCTCACTCCGATTATTCTGGATTTCCTTCCAGCTGTTGAATGAGCTCTTCTGCTTCAGGACTTTTCTGAACGATGATTTCGGTGATTTTCTTTAAGTCATCCATCATTTTGTTAAGCAGTCCTTCCAGTTCCTCTTTTTGTTGTTTTATGCTTTCCTGGGCATCGGTAACTTTTTTCTTAACTGCAGCTCCGGCTCCCAGGCCTACAATTACTTCATCGGTATTTTTTATCTCGGTAATGAGAAATGAACCGGCACCGATTGGTACGAAGGTTTCAACCCCTTCTTTACCCTTCAGTTCTTCTAAGGTTTCCAATGCTATGGCAAGCTCAGATATACTAACCTTTAAGGTTTCAATCTGCTGGTTAAGAAGGTCTGCCTGTCCTTTGTACATGTTGAGCTCATTGATTAGCTCTTCCAGTCGCTGGCGGTCTTCCATCAGGATCACTCCTTGTTAAGTGCCTTAATCAGAGGATCCTGAGCATCCTTGGCAGATATTTCTTGAATATCCTGAATTTGTACTTGATTTCGGTTTATATGATGTTTACTTCCGAATTCAGAGTAGATCTTCTCCTTGATATCCTCTTCGCTGGTGGCTTTCAATTCTCGGGTGAAGTGTTTGAGACGATCACCCATCATAAACTTGCCTTGAATTCTAAATATTTTTGTTTTCATAAGTATCCCTCGAGAAAACCTAATGATTCCTCAATTCTCGCCATTTCAGGACCAGTTGTATTTAATCCAACTAACACACCATGACTGTTTGCCACGGCTCCTGCACCCACCAGTGGGGTACCACGATTAACGGTTCCCACATCTGCTGGAACCTTAAGAGTTGACTCCAGAAACTTTAATTCCTCTGGAGTTGTAGAAGGATGTGCCAGAACTCCTTTATTGGTAGCTACTGCTACTGATCCATTAATTTTGAAATTAGCTATACTACCCCGTTCTACATCAACATCCAGTGTACTGGATATTAATTCGGCGGACTTATCCGATAAGAGAGGATTTAATACAGCTCCGTGGTCGTTGACCAGAATTATATTACCTACTGCAGTGAACCTGTCTGGAATTCTTTCTATTGCCAATCCGGCATCGCGGATCATTTCCACTTCCCGATCAAAGGCGTATTTAGAAACAACAAACCCCCTGGAGTTTCCAACAGCCAACGCCCCGGCCAGATTGCTTCCACTAATGTGTGTCTGTATTAGGGGCACCTGAAGTGCCTCTTGTATGAGTTGGAGGTCTTTTTCTTCCAGGTTAGGAGGAACAAGTGCCGCCTGATCAGAGACAGACATGGTCACTCCCAGGTTGGGGTTTCCCCTCAGGTTGAATCTCCTGATCATGGTTCACCTAATTACTCACTTAGGCTAAGGTAACCAAAACAGAACCATCGTCTTCTTTGGTAGCCTTTACCTTTATTTTAGGGGGGATTTTTTGGATTCCCCTTTCCCATATCTTTTCGTTTACTGAAGCGTCAATTTTCACATCTTCAGATTTCATGTGCCTTTGGATGAAATCCCTTACATATCGGGTTGCCCGAGGAGACCTCTGAGTCCGGGGGACCTTTTTAGCATCCCGTAGGGGAATGGTGTAAATTCGTTCCATTGTAAATCCTCCTTATACTTTTAACTTACTTCTTCTCCAGTGCCTCATTTTGGGGTGGGTCCTCACTTTACGGGAGGTTTTTAACATAGCCCATAATGGCACCCTTCTGTTTTGCTTGTATGCCTTTGCTAATCTAAGCTTTTTTGCTAAGGGTTTATTTCGACTCATCTTCTCTCCATCCTATTACTCTTGATTGTATGTGCTGAGGAAAAAGGCTATCTGCAGCTTTTTTTCCTTCTTTTTGACCAATGAGGTGCCTAATTTCAATCTCATAGTCGGAATTGTTCTGGGGGTTGGTTGGTTCTTTTTTAAGTATGAAAAGTTTTTCAGCCAGACTGTTTATAGTCTGATGTCCAAACCCCGTAAGATTAATGTACTCCACATCCTGACGGTCTTCCAAACTTTTTATTTCCTCAGGACTTAACTTTGGAACCCGATCGTCACGGCGCACTCCATCTGCAACCACTTCATACTCAGAAGAGGCCAGTTCCATGACCTGATGATGCAAGTAGTTTATGCCATGGTTGGGGTAACCGTCATCTATTATTTGGGATGTTGCATTTTCCAAAAATTGTTTTTCCATCTTTAGAACTCGGTGTATGAATCCCAATTTATATGCGGATTCTTTTGCCGGTTTAAAGGAAGGATAAACACCAAAATTCGCAGTTAGAAGCTCTACATCATATCCTAATCTGTGGAGAATTACAGCAATTAGAGAGCTGTCTTTACCCCCACTATAGAGCACTGCGGCTTTCATTTTCTTGTGATGTTTATTTCTTTCTTCTGACCTGCCATTTTACGCAGGAGTTCCTTAAGTTGTTCATCAGTTATTTTAGAGGTTATCCGCCCCATTTGGGCCAGTTGGATAAGCTGAAGTTCGATCTGATCCACGTATTCCGGACGGGTTAATCGGAGGTTGGCCAGTCGCCCTCTAGCCTCGGGGGTTAGAATTTGAATCATGACCTGTCTTTTTTGTGCCTCCATTTCCTGGCGCATCCGCTCCTGGGCCTCAACATCCTGTTGAGTAGGCTGTTGATCTGCCTGTTGTTGTAACTGCTCCATTCTCCGGCGTCGTATCTCTTCGATATCACTCATCTAAATCCCCGTAATAATTAGCTACTTTTAGGAATGTCTTTTTGGAGTTTGTTAGAAGCCTGATCCAGGAAAGAACGTCCTTGTGGAGTTACTCTTCTTCCTTCATCTATTTTTTCCACCAACCCCGCATCTTCTAGTTGGTGTAAGGCTCCTCTTACTATGGAACCACTGCCTCTTTTGAACTTCTCAGGGCTGGTGCCTTGATCCTTTTTACCACCGTAGTAGCTGCGCAGACTGTTGATACCTACTGGACCATCAATGTAAACCCTTCGTAAGAGAGATGCACATCGCACGTACCACCAATCAGGCGCATCAGGCCTTCTTTCCTTGTGAACTCCGGTTTTTACAAAGGTTGCCCATTCAGGTGGGGTGATCTTCTTATTTTCACTTAATTCCTTGGCAACTTCGCTTATTAGCGAGTCGGCAGGTACATCATAAACTGTAGTCATATTTATCCTCCTAATTACCTCTTTTTTTGAATATCACAGCAACGTTACCTCTAAAATCTATCAATTTAGCATTTGATTTTTCGATTATATGAGTAATATAGTTTTGTTTCTCAGGGGATATACCTTTCGAAAAGCGGATCTTTATCACTTCTCGTTCCTTGAGATGTCTTTTGATTTCATCCAGCACTCCCGGGTTTACCCCTGATTTGCCGATGTTAATGGTAATAGTTGAAAGTGATCTATTCATAAGTTCCTTCTTTGAAGGTGTGGGATGCAATTTTATTCCTCCTCCTCGTTCTCTGCTCCATTACATATGGTTTTCTACTTATTTCTCCACATTCTAAGCATTCTATGGTCACGGCCGATTTAATTAGTCTAACTTTAGAGTTAAATCCAGGTTTTAGAAACCTATTACAATCTCGACAGAACCTTCCCCTCCAATAAGGGGGCATTTTGAGGTTATATTTCTTGGCAATGTTCCGAGCCATCTCCACATAACGGTGGGAACGTTCCGGATGAAGAGAAAACTCTTCTTCAGCCATTTTAAAGAGGATTTCAAGCCGTTCGTAGGCTATTTTTATCATCCACTTTGGTCTTCTTCCCCTTCGCAAATTTTAACCTCTCAAGAACATCTAAGATGCCAGAACACAGAGATCTTAAGCTTCACACAGGTGCAGATTGGGGGTAATATTCTGAAGCCTGAAAATGTACTTAAGAATAATGAACTAGTTTATTTACTTCTCCCTTTAAAAACCTTTTCCCACATTAGTAACCATTGCAGGAAAACTCTAAAAAAGATTATTAGTAGTAAATAGAATCTCAAAAGTCCATTTGATCCAAAAAGCTCACTCCCCCTACTGGAGAGACATTTTCACCATTAATCATTCCTATAATTACTTCCACTACATCCTCAGGCATTATACTAGTGGTATCAATTTCCTGTGCCTTTTTACCATGGATATCCAGTGATTCCCATGCACATATGTCCAGAGCCTCAGCTTCCACATTTTCAGAAACTTTGGATGATTTCCATTCTCTTTTGTTTAACCGCTGGGTTAAAGTTTGAGGAGAGGCTCTTAAAACCACTACTAAATCAGCTGGAGAATAATAGTGCGATAAGTGCCCTTCAAATATTAACCATGTCTCGTTAAGCCCATATTCTTCCATAATCAGACCCATTTGGTGAGTTAAAGCAGGAATATCCGCTATTTTATATTCTCTTTCAGGGTCCTGGCCAGAATAAAGTTTCTTTTCCTCGACTAGTTCATTAACGGCCACGAGTTTAGCTCCCAGTTTTAGGGCCAGTAACTTGGAAACCGTGGTTTTACCCGTGCCAGGAGTGCCAGTTAAAAGCAATATCATGGTTTTATATGGTTTAATCTCTCATTTTAATTTTTCTATGAGCATTTGGGCCACTTTTTCTCCGGAATATAACATTCCTCCAAATATGGGACCCATACGTGGTGATCCATGCACTGCATTAGCAGCCATACCGGTGACATATAACCCCGGATATACCTCTCCCACATTTTCCATAATGACTTGTTCAGCCCGTTGGGCCCACATGGACCTTTCTCCCATAATACGGCCAGTCTTGGTGCGAAGTTCAGGTCCTGTTTTTTCTTGCACTACCTTTACAATCTCACAAGGATGTCCAGTAGCATCTATTACTGCTTTACTGCGGACAGTGATAGGATCCACATGCAATCCAGCCATACCCACTGCACTCCAATTCAGAACAAGTCCTTCTACACCTTTCTCTTTAATCATTACGTCTTCTATTTCTATAAGATTGAAAACCTTTAATCCTGCCTGGGTAGCCTTTGATAGTAAAGTGGAAACAGTTTCAATAGAGTCCGCCACATGATAGCCAGTTTGGTACTCCTGGGAGCTTATACTCATCTCTTCTAAGATTCGTTTTCCCTCATCCTGTACCACGATTTTGTTGAACATCATTCCGCCGCCCCACATTCCGCCGCCAATGCTCAATTTTTTTTCGAATAAAGCAACTTTTAAGCCAGCTTTAGCCAGATAATATCCTGCAGTTATTCCAGCTGGCCCTCCACCACCTATGGCCACGTCCATTTCCATGTAGTCCAGTAAGTCCTCCATGAATCCTTCCACAATAGCCTTTGATACGGTTATATCATCGATCTCCATCTTTACACCTTCTTTAAAATTATTTTTTTACAATTATCCTTAAAATGTCCTTGTCTTCTAAGACATGATCCAGACCTACCTTCTGACCCGGAAATTTAACTGACTTTCCCCACACCTTACTGTGTCGAAAGTTTCTTACAAAGTCTCGATGAAGCCTTTGAGCTACATTTTCCACAGTAGAACCTTTTCTAACAATTAAAGGTTCTTCCATGTCCACTTTTTTGCCCTGAGGTTTTAAATAGATCCTTATTAATTTAAGTCGCTGAAATATATCCTCTTTAAGGTCATCGATATTTATCTGCTTATCAGCAGCTAGGTACAATGCATCCGGAACCTTTTTCTTAACTCCGTTTAAGAATTGGGTATCCACCAGGTCGATTTTGTTAACTACCAAGAGCAGGGGTATGTAAACTATGCTAGAATCAAGTGAATCAATGAACCTATCAATGGTAACATCTTCCCTTATTAACACATCAGCACTGTGAACTCCATACTCATTGAGAATGGAACGAAGAGTTCTTTCATCCATGTGAGTTAAAGGAACAGTTGAAGCAAGTTTAACACCTCCGATTCTTCTTCTTTTGACTTTTACATCGGGTGGGAACTGATTTGGCCTGATCCCGATGTTGTTAAGCTCTTCAAGTATTAATTCTAGGTGCTTCTGGGGCTGAAAAACATCTAGGACCATAACAATAAGGTCGGAGTTACGAGCTACTGATAGGATTTCACGGCCCCTACCTTTTCCATGGGCAGCTCCGCTAATTATGCCTGGTATATCAAAGATTTGGATCTGAGCTCCCCGGTATTCCATGACCCCTGGAATAACTTCCAGGGTGGTGAATTCATAGGCACCGATTTTAGACTCGGCATTCGTTATCTGGTTGAGGATGGTAGATTTCCCTACCGACGGGAATCCTACTAAAGCCACAGTAGAGTCTCCACTCTTTTTAAGATGGAATCCTTTACCTTTAGTACCTGATGAAGCCCTTTTGAAGGATTCTTCCCTCAACTGGGAAAGTTTGGCCTTCAACTTCCCAATATGGTGGGAGGTGGCTTTGTTATAGGGAGTTTTTTTAATCTCCTCTTCGATCTTTTGGATTCTATCTTCCAGAACCATAAAATCACTCAAAATCAGATTAAATTTTATAGTCAATTCTTAAATTAATAAACTGATAGATAATAGTACTTTTTTTTATACTTAAAAAGATTTTTAATATAAAAAAAGTTAGTAACGTGACATTTTAGGTCACGTTCCAGACAATAACTCCCGGTTGAGCATAGATAGGCTTAAAACGAGTCAGACCTTGCCCCTGCATGAAAAACATCCGAGTAAACATAGAGTCTTCCAGTTCCTTGTTCATGGCTATAGCCAGATACATATCTCCTTCTTTAATAATTAGAATGGAAAAGGAGCTCTGGTTTGACACTACTTGACTCATCACAGTATTGTTTTCAATTAAAGTAACCTTGTGAGGAGCAACCACCTTGTTTTTATCGGTCATGATCCCTGCAGTTACATTGTTACTGCTTATCTGAGCCACCACTCCATTATCAGCCTGTAGAACTAACGTATTATTCTGGACCGATGCATTAGCCTGGGCTACAGAATATACGAAGTTTTGACCTGTGTTATTTTTGAAGTTCCAACTACCAAAGTAAGACCACCATCCTGCTTTTCCAGCCATGTCAAAACTGGTGATAAAGACTGTGGGGGTAGGATTATCAGGATGAGTATATTTAAGGACATTCTGAGCCTGTTCAGAGGTAAGACCATACTGGGTGGTCATTATATTTAGCGCAGCTGTTTTATCTAATCCTAAAGTTTTTTCAAGAATTTCCACACTCTTTCCAGTATCTTTAGTATAGTTATTAAGAGTTTGATAACCTAAATCTCCACTAGATGCTAGCATCTGGAGTATTCCTGCCGAAAGAGTTTCATTATTAGTAAAGAGGGCCTTACCAACCCAGTAAGCGCGGGGCGTGTTTTGAGAACCCCCATCAAAGGTCACTGGTCTGTCCCCAACTGCTGTAAACAAGTGTCCAAAGTCCCACCATGATATTATAACCGTGTTGTTAGCAGTGTTATTTTTAATCCAATTCAATGAGTTGACCATAGAGTCATCAGTACCAGGAATGACTGAATTAGATGAAGCATAATCTTTGGTTATAGGTGTGAAAACCATTACCGCCACCAGCAGAGCCATAACAATCACCCGGTAGCTTGGTGCTTTAATTTGGCCTTCTAAATACTCCCGGACGAATCCTACGAAGATACCTGCACCCAATGATATGGGTATTGCAAATGCTTCGATGAATCGTACCCCTTTGGTCATGGCATAGGCAGTTACAACAAACCAAACTGCCAGTAAAACCGCCATGAAAAGGTAAGTTTTACGTTGATCTGGACCAGTTTCCACCATTACTTTTTCATCAGTTGCTACTTTTTGAGCTTCCCTTTTTCTTCTACGATCTTTTCTTCGTGGCTTTTTCTTTATGTTTCGCTTATTTTTGGGATCAGAAGGCTTTAATTTCCATAAAAGCCAGAACACACTAATTATTCCAAATATAAAGGCCAGAAGACCCCCAACACCATTTACAATATCCGTAATTGATGGTATTTGGAGTTCGGCTACGGAAACATAAACATTAGGATAAGAGCCTGTTGCAGCAGTAGTGGCAGATTGAAGCTGGCTAGCTCCCAGTGGTTCAAGAAGCGCGTTGAAAAAGCTCCCTCCCATCCATATTACCATTAGGACCGTGCTTAAAACCAGAAATATCAATAATGGGAGGATTATGGGCTGGTTTAAAATCCAATCTTTCAGACTGGCAAAGTCGTCTCGGGGTTTTATGGTATCCATTCCCAGTAAGTAACGGGAAATTATCAGATAAACCACCGTAGCTCCTACAATTATGTAGAATAAGTACCACCAACCTTCCCATGCCATGGAAAATATTAGCATGAAAATCGCTGCTAAAGCTGCGAATATAGCTTTATTCCTGAATTCATCAGCTCGAATACTTTCTATAAACATCCAAACAATCATCAGAGGCAGTAAAACGTTGAACATGTCCGTATCAAAAAATCCTGCAAAGTTGTGGCTGAAATAGGAAGGAGCCAGACCAGCAAGTAAACCCGCAGTTATACCCCCATAATCATTGGTAAGTCGACTTACCAGGAAATATGCAGGTATCACACACAAAGAACCTATAACTGCAGGAACCCAGTAGCTAACCACTATCAAGGGAATGGTTCCAAATAGGTTAAGGAATTTATAAATCCAAGCTGTGACGTAGACGATAAGGGGCGGATATTCAGCTGATCTTCCAGGAGGAAAATAAGAGTGCAAATCCCAATCAGTCCCGTTTTTCTTAATATCACCCAGATAACCGTGAGCAAGATAATTACTGGTTAAACGGTAGTTATAATACGAATCCATTTCACTGAAGTATGGAAGGCCATTATCGTCTTGAAATAGAGCTTTAGATTGGTCGGGTAAAGATGATAGGTTTACTGCCTGCCCTCTCAAGAAGAATACTATAGAAAATAGTAAAATTATTATTATTAAGGGTTTTAATTTATTAAAAAGTTCATCTGCCTTCATGAGTATCCCCATTTAAGTGATAGAGTTAAGATTTATTACATTTTAAATATGATAGGTTTTTTAACTATTTAAAATTTTATCCAATTGTACCACTAATATGTTAATTTTTAAAATCATTCCTAACATCAATTATTTTTTTAAGACAAGATTTTAGACAGTGAAATTTTTTAAAAAACAATAAATCCCAATCTGATTAAATATCGTAAACTTTAAATAGCATAATGTTATATTCATCTAACATTATATTATAAAAATATAACATTATGTTTTAAATAAACAACATAATGGTGATAAGATGGAAAAAGACAGTGATAAAACAAACATTGAATTCAACTTTTACTGGGGCCTTATGGGATTTCTGGGGATTGGGATATATGTATGAA